>Ga0209671_1001159_pt1 | contig 21096 bp, 11 predicted proteins | sample WorMetHERISLAND2_2_FD_187401 | JGI IMG/M metagenome (GOLD analysis project Ga0209671, IMG submission 187401) | Marine gutless worms symbiont microbial communities from Max Planck institute for Marine Microbiology, Germany - Olavius geniculatus... | ecosystem: Host-associated > Annelida >... | reverse complement strand
AGCAAATATAAATGTACAAAACATCAGTTTATACACTTGTTAACGGCGACATGCAACGAGTGACACATCGAAAACAGCAAAAATCATAAAAAGGTGATATTATTCAACAGCACATTGACAGTTAGGCAATGTGATGGTGAGTTAAATCACCTTTTTATGATTTTTGCTGTTTTCGATGTGTCACTCGTTGCATGTCGCCGTTAACAAGTGTATAAACTGATGTTTTGTACATTTATCCTATATATATTCATTCTGACGTTTAGTACGTGGCACTGGAACGAGTTTCGAACAAGTTTGCAAATAAGGTAAAACATCCTATTTCATCTTGTGCTGATTAATAGGTACAAGCTTATTAATGTACACAATTAACTATAATGATTGTAATCATAGGCACGTGAAACTTAAATTTATAAATATTCTTGTAGACCTATTTACACTGGTGGTCAATGTCACAATATGCCTGACTATCAGGTCTACTTGCGAAAAATTCATTTAACAGTTAATACATCTACTTCAATAGTATCATCTCTCAATGAAAACAGTAGGCCCTATTTTAACACAAACAAATAATTGATTCCCGTGTTCACAGCACATGCAGAAAACTAACAAGAATTTCGAAAACACTTTTATTGTTATTCAATAGAATTCACAAAAAAGAATAAAAATAACTCGCTCATCATCAGTCATTTGCAAGACACAAACTGCAGAACTGCCATGCCATCGCTCAAGTGTGCACACAGAATTTCACAATGGGGGGGTCACGACTAGCCCTTCAACCATCCTTCCCTTGCAGTCTTCTACTACCGTCCCGTTATCCAGCTGTCAGCTGTAAATCCTCACAGCTGCAAATAATTTCTCCGTATAAAACACACATAAATTTTTATTCGCCTAAATACTATAGCAGCAAAAAGTTCACCCTTCTAAAACATGATACGCCATATTGACATTGCCGAGTGACGTTCAAAATGGGTTCCTTTAATTGTCTGCGTAACTCAGGCACTGTTCTGAAAATGAAGTCTTCCAAACGATAATCAAATCTCTCAAATAACAACACTCCTTCAAATGCAGAAAACAGCAAATCAAAACCAAGTACAAACAGGGTGACCACTCTCCAGACACTGAATTTTCTCAACATTTTCTGGCTGTTTGCAGCACTCCTACCCATAATAATTGTGCATGGTTACTACATTATTATTACCGGTGCTTATTCTAACAAAAAAGGTCACAATGATTTAACCCTTCGACGGGAAGCCGAGGTCAAATTGACCCCAGACCCTATAAACTGTTTAATATTTAAAATGTTTAAACTTATATAGACAAGATTTCGTGACTTTTAATATTTTTTCATTGCCTTCAATCTGGCACTTTTAGTTTATATTTATGCCGATAGGAGGCACTCCTACTGAGACATTCTTGACATCTCCTCCACGCATTTGTGTGGGTCGACATGTCAAAGAAAAGTTTCCATCAAATTTACTTGCTAAAGTTAATTTTTTTGCACATTCAGTTACATTTAGTGATATTATAGCAAAAAATAATGAAATACGCATTTTCTGCCTTTCAGTGACTTTCTGTTGCTATGGTAGCAAAAAGCCCTTAGCAACAACCTTAATGTGCTATAACGCAATTACTAAGTGTTTAAATGTTATAGAAATTATGGCTATGGTAACTTATTTGTAAACAATTCACTACATTAAATCTAACAATGTTTGCTTCATATACCAACGGTTGCTATGGGCGATGATTTTGCATAGCAATAACCTATCCAGCAGATATATTGACATGGAACCATTACCAAACCTTAGTTAACATATGAAGTAAGACCAGTGATTATAGTTTTGCGTAGTGTCCACTGCTATAAACACCACAATATTTAAATTCGGTGCATGTTGTCTAAATTTCGTTACCATGGCAACGAGGGTTGGTTGTAATAAAATTTTTAAAAATGCCATTTAATTGTCCAACTTTGAAAACACCCTGTTTGATACAAAGATATTGCAGATATCTCCTATAAAAGCCTTAGTTACTTTTTGTTGCTATGGCAACAAAAACTCCTTAGCAACAAAAAGTAGTGTGGCTATAACACAAGTATTACGTGCTTTAATGTGCTAGCAATTATGACTGTGATGACCTATTCATATGCTATTCACTACAGCGAATCTAACAGTTGATATGGCGATAATTTTGCAAAGCAACAGGTCATCAAACAGATATATTGAAATGAAACCTTTACCAAGCTTTACTTACCATATAAATTAAGACCAGTGGCTACAGTTTTGCGTAGCATCTGTTGCTATGGATGCCACATTGTTTAAATTCTCTGTCTAAATTTCTTTGCCATGGCAACGAAAGTTTGTCACAGTGAACTTTAAATAACGCCATTTGATTGTCTGCCCCTGAAAACTTTCAATTCATGCAACGACTTTGAAGATATTTCGTATAAAAGCCACGATATAGCATATATTATGTTTAATTCTCCAAAAGCCATTACCATGGTAACAGGATCAATATTAGATAACAAAAATATAACCAACATTTTTTCTAAGTGAGAGCAACTGGTTGACATTCACAACTCTACTTAAAACTGACAGAATCCACGATAATATTCGTGGGGTCAAATTGACCCCGGCTTCCCATTAGCGTTATAATTGGGCTTCCCGTCGAACAGTTAATAAACAGCAGGACCCAAACCTCTCCACAATAAAAACAACTGGTTTGCTTAAAATGAGGTTCAGAACCATGTCAAGGTTTAAGTTACAGGTCCCAAATAGAAAGCTATCAAGATTATTACTTTACACCTTCCTTAGCCACTTCCAGGTTCATGGATAATGTCCTTAATTTCCCTGATGGCTGTCAAACTTCCAAACAAGTGGTCACCGCGTAAGAAACAAGTCAGCTGAGAAAAACCGCTCTAAATGACTTGGCCTAAAATATGGATATGATCTGATTAATAACACATACAGCATACAGCTCTTAACTCACAAGGGTCACTTTCGATCAGACGTAGGCTATACTTAAGTTCTTGAGTAATCACTTCCAGATAATCTCTCATTTTGTGACATACCATTTTGAACACTTAAACCAAATAAATGATGCCACAGTAACAGTAGCATGCACTAAAATTAGAGCTGTCAAATTAACTTTAATAAATTAACATGCGTTAAAAAAATTAACGCTATGACAGCTCTAACTAAAATGCTAGTACAAACTGTATAAAAACACAGAGACATGCACACACGATGTTACTAGATTTTATGCATGATGCATGATGATAAGAGTTAACAAAATCAGCATAACTGGAAATGACATCACTATTTTACAAAGTCTGCAGTCACTCATCTACTGTAACTCTTTAAAAACTACAGTCAGCACTGACCATTAGATTGAGGTAATTAACACTGCTGTGAACAACTGTCATAAATACATTTATATCTGAGCAACAGCGATGTATCGTAATGGTAAACAATACTCAGTTTGGATGGATGTCATATCTCTTGCAGCTGAACATTCTGTAATTTCAAAAAGTCTTAACGCAAATCTGATGAAGTTGCCGATCAATTAATGTCACTTTGTTGAATATAAAATAGCCCGCATTCACACTTTGATTTCTTCATAAGACAAACTTATGATCTCAAAAACTTCAATTAATGACCTTGTAACACACGTGTTAAATATTAAATATGCATGCACAAATGCATATTAATTTTACAGAAAAAAAACATTTTCAGTTGACGGCATTTCACTACAAAATAATCAGCCTACACGTTTTATCCACAAGGTACTGGTCTTTTACGTTAGACCTGAGTACTGTGAAATTATACGGAACAAACAAATAAAAAACTCTCCAATCCACACGGCAAAAATCTCAAGCAACAACTAATAACTGACTAACTGACTCACTGTAAACAAAAGCAACAGGGCATGTGACAAAAACATGTATAATTTAAAAAAACTCAGGAGAAGCAGCACCAAATATCACAGTGAAAAGTGTTACTGGGCGGAACTAATGCAGCTTCTTCTTTGTCGGCACCATCTTGTACTCGACATTCCGCATCAGGATTTTCATAACTAGAACGCCGATAAGAAGAATTTCCAGTACGATGAAGGCACCTTTCCACTCCAGAAGCTTGGCAATATAGCTGAACGGCAATCCAGCTAATACAGCACCAACTGACAACAAAACACAATTTGCAATGTTTGTAAGCAATCGCTATCGAATACGGCAGTAACATTTCACTCTCGGTATAAACTCTCTCATATGCAAACAGAAAGCAAGCAATGTCGATTATGCACACAGAAAATCAAAACAGTAGTGATGTGGAAATTAACAATTATTAATCACACGAGAACTGCTTACGAATTTATAATGATTGATAAAAACTAAACTGATAAATTATCGAGTAACATCAACGACACGTCCTTAAAAGTAGTACAAAGTAAAAGCACTGATGCTGACAAAATGATCACCTACTGCTCAAAGTGTGTAAAAATTTAAGTCTGGTTGGCGGCGTGGCGTAGTGGTAACGCGCTAAGTCAAATGAACAAAGTTATTTTACAACAGGCTCAGCCCGATTAGTAATTAGACGAATGATTGTCTATGGGCAAGTAAACCATCTAAGTACGGAGCCACACAACTATGTCAACTCAGCCTTCTACCCTCCATAAAATGGTAAGATAAATACTGGTGGTGGTTACAACAGTCGCTAGAAAAGAAATGGCGAGTTCTGCTTAACATTAGGCCTTGTTACCAGGATTGTTGGCATACTGATGCAGTGGGTTAAAAGTGCTGGCTACTAATAGATAAACAGAGCTGGCCAACTTGGGCTATATGCCAGCTTAAATAGGTTGCACCCTTGCTGGCTCAAGGTGCCTCTAAGGGGATGAACTCCCATGCAACGAACCTAGTTCAGTTAAGACGTCTAGTGCTTATGTGAAATATTCTTCTTCATCTTCAAAAAACTGGATAAAAAGCAACACTAATAATTATATAATGCACTTGTAAAAACTGTTACCAGGACTGTTGGCTCCACAAAAACGTGCATTTTTGGACAATTATACTGCTAGCTTGTAATTTTTAATCAATGTTAGCAAAAACTTAATAATTAATTTTGGAAAAGTTAACTAATGAGAATTTTTTTATCGCCAGCAGTCCTACAAAGTAAGTAAATTATGCTTACTGTTGCAGGCGAAAGAAGCAATAGCATGGGATGTGCCAGACAGATGGGTAGGTGCTGCTTCTATTGCCATCACACCATAGAGTGAGACAGGACCATAGATACCAAAGCCGATGATGAAGCCTATCAAACTGATCAGTATCTGCAACAATCACATGCAAATAACACGAACAATGCATTTCAACTGGTATATTATCTACAGTAAGAACTTATCACACTACTAAATATCAGACTGCATTGTTGTTACATTGTGTCTATTCCAGAAGATCCTATTAATAATTTTTTGTTATATGTGGAAACTAAAAACCAAACAGCATTCTGTGTCCTGAAACTATGAAATGGCTTTAATGTCACACATTCAATGGAAAAAAGCACAATGCCAAACATTTCTAAAGCCAGCGATACATCACTGCAAAACAAAGTACCTGTCATCGCAACATCAGCAGTATTATTTTAAAAAAGGTTAAAAGTGTCTACAGATCTTCACAGAAACACATCTCAGAGCTACAGGGCATCACCTGCCAGTGTTACTTTCAACCTGACACAGACAAATGCGCCCAGCATTAATCCCAGCCAGAGGGGCCAACACTCAATTTACCTTCTCCAGAAGGACGAAAGGCTAAGTTGACATAAGTGGTTGTGCCTCAGATTCAGTGGATTTTCCCACTGACATTGTGCACTATATAAATTTACTTACTTACTTATATTGTGCAATGTTTACCTGTCCACAAACAGTCACCAATCCAAGCAATCATCACCTAATATGGACCTCACTGAGAGTGAAACCTGACCTCCTGAAAACATGTCCAACACCCTGGCATAATGCTAATAAAGCCACTTATTTTGTCACACGACGTGGTCTGTACAAATGCAAGCAGCAAACTGACATGAGAAGAGTCTGATGAGATGAAGAAGCACAGAGCATGCATGCCGACGATGTTCACTGCCACGAACCATGACGTCACAGTGAGACGAGGCGATCCACGCACATCATCACTTCGACTCTGTGTCACACACAAGGACAAAACAGCTCCTCAGCAACACAATGACACAGTGCCGCGATTCAGCATGTCATCGTGCACAGCACACAAGGCTTGGTAGCCTACGACACTGCACTATATTCATTAGCTCTATATTCATTCAGCTCAATTTCAGCTTCTGTTTAACCTTTCCCATTTAGGCTGGTCAGCAACAGTAAACTTTTGGCAACTTTTGGAGCAGAACTTTTTACACGCCAGATGCCCTTCATCATTAACGTCGACCAACAAAGAGCACTAAAATAGTGAAGGAAACATTAATCACTTTCAAACTATTTCTACATTTTTAACCTTTCATCAATGAAAAACAGAAACCATGACTTAGCAAATTCGATTAAAAAGCTAAATGCAACAGATGCAGAAAAGCTAAACCAGAAATCGCATTAAAATGATAACCAAAACAATAACAAAGGGGTAATTATAAATCATGAAATATTATGCAGTTGACTAAACAAACTCAAAGCCTAGAACTGATAAGATATTTGACAACAAAGATAGAAAAAACAAACGTGTGCGACAAGTCGATCAGCCACATATCCCGCGACGATAGATCCAGTAATTCCACCCACTTCAAGACTGCTCATAAACATGCTACCTACAAAATACAAACGATGCCAACAAACCATTTCTAAGTTTATTATTATACAAACGTGTTAACCAAAAAGAGTTTTAATGTATGAATTCGAGAAGAAGCCAGAATCCAAAGTGTTACAGCAGAAAATGTGTCAAATGTCAAGGAAAATATACGATACTGTTTGAGTGATCTAATCCAGACTTCATCCATTGTATACAGCTGTAAAATGTTGTTTGTTTTCGCTAAAATTTACATCGTGCTTGTGTTCAAAAACGTTACAGTTACTTTAATAGATTTTCTAGGCTCACATATCAAGACGATTCTTCAATATTCTGTAATAAATTAGCATCTTTGAGAAGAGTGCTAACTTTTCACCAGCTCTTATTTCATATGTGAAACTTCACACATTATGACATAGACAAATTGTTATTTACAAGTGTGTGCATACTTCCTTCGCAAATACACAAAATAGGGGTCATAACTCATCCACCAAAACACTCATATATTAAAACCAACAAAAAAAATCCACTTGGTACATATTAGTATATAAGTTATTTGATATGCAATAAAAAACAACATGACCAATTTTCACTGCATTTTAACAGGAATGCATGCCATCCACATCAAATACGCACCGACATACTGGTTGTGACCGAGATCCTGAATGAGATAAAGCTGAGCCCAGTCCAATGTTGCTGTCCGACCGAGGAATACAAGAAAATAACTCGTTGAAATGAGCCACATGAATGGACTGCGCAGCATGTCCTGCCATGTGCCACGCCCCCGGCCACGAGACTCATCTACATGTCAAATGAATGATTGTTTATAAACACAGCATCTAATGACTAGCAAAGTCCACAGGGTAAACCATGTCAGACATATATCTCTTCTCAGCAACTTCAGCTGTGTGGACGTATAAAAGAACTTATATACAACTAAAGTACATGAAATACTGTGAATGCAACCATTACAAAGCGTTCTATATGCATTGACTTATACATGCAGAAGCAGTGAACACTTTATAATTATTTGAATGCAATAAGATTGACAAATTCACACATTATTGATACAGCAGTCAACAAAACATTTCATCGTTTGTCTGTATTATTATTTTATTACACAGTTTACAACACACATTGTGTCATTCACAGTATAGTGAAGAATCGCAAGTGTGGGCATGTTACGTGTCACTGCAGGAAAGCATGGCTGTACAGAGCAGATTTGAGCCTACTTTTAAATGTGCCAAATGTTTGGGGGTGAGTGAGTGAGTAGGGTTTAACATCCCACCAAAGACAGTATAGGTCATTTCAGGGATGGCCTTTCCAGGCAGAATGCACACAAACACATAATAATGAAATGGTAAGTTTAACCTCTACAATAAAGAAACAGAAAGTTTAACCTTTACGGAGACACAAAGCACAAAAAACGAGCTAAACCTAAAATTGTAAGAGCTCCATTATATGCATGCATATGTAATTAACAATAATGGTAGTTCTAATAATCTTCCCTGTTGTCCTCCAGACAAACATTAATTTCAAAATGCTGTCTATCGAAGGACAGGGGTATGCCAAGTGTTGGCATCTAGCAAATTAACATATAGCAATCCACCACATGGGCACAAGCATACTGCCAGCAAGTTACACATAGCCATTCTTGGTTTTTATTCACATACACACACTATTGTTGCGGTCATCAACTGAATTTTATCTGACATTTTATGCGACACTGTAGTCACATATCACATTGTATTGCGTTGTATGACATGGTATTGACACAATCCAGCATTTCAGTTTCAACACAGTGCCTTTGTATTTTAGGACATTATGGCGCTATAAAAATTGTATCATTATTAACACGAATAAACGTTCATTTTATACCAATAACTCATAACAACCAATCTCCAAAAGTTACCTTTATCATCCTTCTTCGTGCTACCATCAACAGTACCAGTGCCTGTTACATCTGAAGGACTGTTCCATATGGTTAAATAGCACACAAGACTAGTGATCAGTGATGCAACACCTAGACATACAGCAGTGCAATGCATCACATAGTTCGGCTACATTTGCAATGTGTAATGGTATTGGCTGTGCCTATAGAAAATGTGACAAGCGGCCAGAAGCAACTACAGGGTGGGCCATAAAAAAACGTGGCACTTTACTTTTCTCCATAACTTCGCCAATTAATGACCGATATTAGAAATTTTTTCACTGGCACACTCTGTGGACAATTTGCAACAATGTAATTATTATATATCCCACTACACCGTAAATGTGTCTCTACACTACCTTGAGAAATATGAATGAAATATGCATGTATAATGATAATAACATTTTGTATAATGATAGTAACATTTTGGTAAAATTGAAAAATAACACCTCAGATCAACATTGCGGTGAATGGTCTGTATGACACTAGGCTATGTGGGTCTAACACAGTCTAGTGTCACACAAATCTGGTCTGAAGTGTTTTTTTCATTCACCTAAAATTTTGTTATTATCGTTAGGTTTTCTTACATCTATGTTTCACAAGGTAGTGTAAAGAAAAAATTTGAAATTTTTAATTTCTAAACTTTTGATTTTTTTTAATTTTTAGTTTTTTTTAATTTTTAAAATCGGTCAATAAATGGTGAAGATATGAAGAAAAGTAAAGTGCCACCTTTTTATGGCCCACAGTGTACTTACTCAACTTATAAACATCCAACATGAAGAAGAACATCATCAAATTATCATCAATATCTTTATCATTTCACTATGGTAGTCAGCAGAATAACCATCATCAGTCAACATCAATTTGAACTAAGCTCAACGATAGCATACTTACACAAACAATTCACAAAAGTTCAATCTAGTCTGGAAAAATACCAAAAAATAATCCGTCAGACAAAAAAACAAAGTAACTTAGGTACCAAAAAAACTAAAAATTTATACTTTCAGCTACAAATATCTGAAACAGTGTCCTAGAATGCTGTTTCAGAAAATACGGAAGCGACATAGAAGAATATTTACTCATGAATAACAGTATATTTACAATAATAGAAGACACGACAATCATGCAGAGAAAATGATTTCAAAAGTAAATACAGTAGACATGAAATATATGCTAATTATATAACATGCAGGAAACAGTGACAAAACATTCACAGTTGTTACACTATCTACATCCCTGCTACGTCACTTCACTGCATATACAGAGTAGGCCAAAAAACGTCAAACTTTACTATTGTGCATACCTACACCAATTATTGATCAATTTTTACAATTCTTTCACTGGCACACTCTGCAAGCAATATGCTATAACGTGACTATTACATATCCCACCACACCATAAATGTGTCTCTACACTACCTTGTGAAATATCAATAAAATATGTACACATATCGACAATAGCAAACAAACATTTTGGTAAAATTGAAAATAAACACCTCAGACCAACATTGCCATGAATGGTCTGTATGACACTAAACTGTGTGTGTGGGTCTAACACAGTCTAGTGTCAGACAGATCATTCAGTGAAATGTTGGTTTGAAGTGTTTTTTCATTTATCTAAATTTTTATTATTATTGTTAGTTTTTGCTTACATTTATATTTACAAAGTAGTGTAGAAATGCATTTACCATGTGCTGGGATATATAGTAATCACATTATTGCAAATTGTCTACAAAGTGCACCAGTGAAAAAATTTGGAAAATCGGTCAATAATCGGCGAAGATATTGACAAAAGTAAAGTGCCACGTTTTTAAGGCCCACGGTGTACATCACATATCACCCACTCATGTCAGCCTGATCACACCTGCTCTGAGGAACAGTGTCCTCTGCATAAACTGAATCATCAATGCTTGATTTATTGCATATTATTATGCTTAATAAAAAAGCAATAAAACTAAAACGTCAAGCTTTACTGGTTTTTACAGCATGTGTTAACAATGTGTCAGGTGTTTTCTTGAATATAACATATGTTTCACAATAAAACAAAAAAGAAACGTATGAGACGATCATTAATGCCAGTAATCTGTAACAGGAAACCCCAAAACCACCAGTCCAGCATCAGTTCTAATCACTCCAAGAGTTTAAAGAATGCCTCGAAAGACTTCTCATATAACCAGACTCAACACACAAGAAATTGGCCAGTTACATAACACTATCCAGCTTAGTAATCCAGGAATGTGGTCTCGACTGAGACGGTCTCGAGAGGGTCTTGAGACGTACTAACATCTTGTCTCGGACAAAATCCTCAACTTCTCGGTCTCGTCTCGGTCTCGGAGCAATATGTCGCAGTCTTGGCCCAGTAGGTCTTGTCTCGGGTCTTGGGCCATCGCGTCTCGTCGAGGCGTTTTGTGCAAGTATGCAACATGCATACTGTAGCTGCAGTTAGAGCGATACTAACCAGCATGACACTTGTGGCTTAGACATATTCGTTTACAGTGTTTTTACTTTTTTATTCACTTATTTATCATAAAGCAAAATTATGTCATGTCAGTCTTTTTTCGTCATAGTCACAATAACAATAAAGTGTATGATGTCAGAATGAATACTATCAGCCAAATGCAGACGACAAGTCTCAGGAGCTTCAAGGTCTCGTCCAGCATCTCGGAAACTGCAACGTCTCGCCACAGTCTCGTCTAGGACAAAATTTTGAACGTCTCGGTCTCAGCTTAGGTCTCGTGCACATCCCTGTAGTAGTCTAACAAAAAATAAACAAATAAAAGTAACTAGAACAAGAAGCTTTGAAAAATACAATAAACAGCCATGTGTCAAGTAATCTGTAAAAACAGAGCCAAAACAAGAACATAATAAGTCACACAAACAATAATGACCAGTTTCAGTTTAGTAGCAACTTTTAAGGTGAGGCTAATCATGGCACATCAAGTCAACCTGTAATTCAATAAAATCAAACAAAATGCCACCCACACACGACGACTAACAGCACTTTAAAAAAAATCAAAGTAAAAACCGAAATCACTGCAAACCATTCTGCTTACCAGATGCAGCCATGCCAGCATGCCAAGACGTAGCAAGCGTAAGATATGCAGCCAGCACTGGGCCAATGCTGCAAGCGACGTTCATTGTCGTGTTAAGTATGCTGTACCAAGTTCCAAACTCCACCGGTGAGAACCACTGTAGTACAATTACTGATCCACATCACTGGTAAGCACACTGAATTCTTAACTCTCCCACCACCAGAAATTACCTCTCAGCCCAAGATGCATGCAACCAAGCAGAACAGCATCAAGCAAAGTACACCAACCAGTGAAAGAAAAAGGTTGAAAGTAAAAGAAAAGGTTGTTATGGAACAGGATAAACAGAATTAGCTGATAACATACATACCTAACAAAACAAAAAATGCATGCCAATGAAGATGTGTAAGCGCAGCGAGCACGAGCATGGGACCAAGAGTACAGGCAATGTTCATGGAGGTAGACAGAGCACTCCAGACACTAGCAAACTGCCGGGTGTCAAACCACTGCAAACGATGGTCAGCTCAACTCAACAACAGCAAACACAATAAAGAGGGAGACGCAAATGGGGACGGCAATAATACTGCGGTAACCGCAGTAATTACCGCAGTAATGGGGGCAATGAATTCCCACAGGAATGGGGATAAAAAGCCCCACGTGGTCAGCCACCTTGTCGTGGTGGTGCAGCTTTGCACCGATGACCCGGAAAATTTCTGAAATCTGGAGGGTAGAAGCTAACTAAGAGCTGACTAAACCCGTGAGAGCAGATTTGCTACACATTACCAGTGCTTTTGTGCTGGTTTCGGCTTCACAGCCGTCTACGGCTTTATAGCCGCTACCTGTAACCTTGTGGTTACATTCAAGGACACGCATTGGCCCGAACTGATACGACTAATTCCAGTTAAATTCACCTTAATTGGACTCAACGTTTTGTGAAAAATAATGAATATGATACGACAGTACACGTGTGATTATTTAGCAGCATGCAAACACTCCATAACAGAGGATTTTTGCAGTATTTCATAATGCTGCAACATCGATGTTGCTATGGACGCGTCGCCATGGCTTGGTCAAAACACACATTTTGGTGCCGTGAGCTTGGTATGGTAAAGCAAAATAGCACTACCATGGCCATAATAGATCATGCACATACTACACCTTCGGTGTATATATGTACTGTGCCACAACTACACTACTATAAGTAACTAATTAATAACCAACAATTTAATAAGATTCGCGAAAGAACTTCAATAGGTCAAAACAGTTAATTAGCTGTAACAATTCAAACACTAATTGTTGCAAGCTGATCTAATGGTTTTTGCAACACGTAGTATCAAAAACAGTTTCATATGCAATCTTCAATACTCAACACATAAACAAATGAATAAATAAACAGATAACAATAAAATTACAAAATACTTTTATAAGAAAAATGCACTTATTTATTGCATGAGGATAACACTGTCAGCTAGCATCAATGAACAAGTATGCATCTATTCAGCAGAACACCTAAAAAAGAAGTAATGCAGTGTACAGATTGAGCAAATACACTAAATTGGATGCATTGTCTACTGAACTGTACCTGCTTCATTATTTTAGCACATGCAGGCCAACTTCCACCCTGGACAAGTCCTTGTAGAAACCAGATAACAGCAAATGCTATCGATGTCTGAAATGCTGAAAAATACACATAAGATCTGCATGACATCTGAAATTGCTACTGAAACACATCATAAGAGCAAAGGTAGAAAAGCACAAAATAGCAAAAAAAAGCACAATGTTCATTAAAAAATTTTTTTTACATTTGCAAGATACAAATAATGTTTACATTCATGTGTGACCACAGTTTTTTACTTACATAAGATGCACAGTTTTGGTTCCAAGAAACAAACCATTGTGAACTGTCGTAACAAGTTACAACTCAAACAAGCTAGATAATCAGATGAATCCAGATCTTAACAGATATTGTTAATTAATGCTTACTTTCCACAACGTTAACAATATAATAATAATAATAATTCAGATTCAAACATAATTTACTTCTACGTATTAATTACTGACAGCAAACGAGATGAGATGAAAATCATTAGAACAAAACAGATGCAGCAGAACTGACCAGTCATGGATACTGTACAAAGTCCACAGAAAAAAAGACTAAAAACAAACAACAGTTTGGCATTGACGGCATCAGACAGCACTCCTCCGCAGAATTTACTGATCGTGTACGCCAAATTCTGACTGCTGGAAACCAATCCTAAAATAACCACACCCACACACATCTATACAAGCATTATAACAACTCTGTAACTCGGCACACATGAAACTTGAAAGTTGAAAAAGTACTTCTGAAAATCAGAGGCCAAATTTTCGAAACTTTCCTAAGACATTTTCTAAAGATCTTACTATGTCAGATGATTTAGCAATTCCAAAGAAGTTTTCTTATCCAAATTTTCGACAGCTTTCTTTGCATTTCCAAAGAACTTCTTCTTTTCTTATCTTCCTAAACTAGTTCAACCAATCAGATGCGCTTATACCGACCATGTGACGTAAACGAAACTTCTTAGGAAAACTTCTTATCTTAGCACATCCACGGGAAATGCACTTAACACACCACTTCATTATTTAAGTTAACCAAACGTCAATTTCCTTTACTTATTCATTGTTGATTATACCACAGCGTTACGCAAATAACCTATGACGTCACATATGACGTCTAAGCTAAGTGTCAACATTGTGTACTTTTTTGCAAATTTCGTTTTATTACACAGCTTTCTCCATGTAGGACAAGGTTAGTGTTTTCCTATATATTTGCCTAAATTCTTCCTAAAAAGTTTCCAAAAAAGTTTTGAAAATTGTGCACCCTTTCTCAAAACCTTCTTTGGAAGATCTTCTCAAATTCTTCCAAAGACATTTTCCAAAGAAGTTTCAAAAATCTGCATACTTTCTTTCAAAAAGAAGTCTTCCAAAGATCTTCCTAAGAAGTTTCAAAAATTTGGCCCCAGTACTACAAAATAGGGAAGTTACTGATTGAATCTGTAATACTGAACTTTACAAAAATCAATAATTAATTAATCATGAATTTTAATTAAATGTTAACAGTGGCAATTATCAAAATGGATTGCATTTTCTTGTTTAGCAAATTTTTAGCTATAAGCTTTCCAAATGTAATACTGGTCACAGTCATTTATCTAGTGTGGCAACACAGCAATGACAGAAACTCTGGATCAACTACAGCCATAATAGAATTGACAGACCTAGTTATAAACTTCCTAGCCTAACATATCCTAGTCCTCATCTTGTCTGACTGATCCTTGAAACCACTTACTCTTGACAATCAATGCCATTCTAGTCAAGCTCATTCCATTGATCAGTCTCTTGATCAAAGAAAAGATACTTTTGAAAATCTGAGTAAGATCTTTGCTTCAGAATCTTCCAAAAATGACCTTGCATTTTAAATCAGACAACAGTCAATAGTGTATACAGTATTACAAGCAAAGAGTGTGACTCATGCCTAGAATTATGATAATACCCAGCAACCTACCAGCATCATCCTTGTCCAGATTGGCACTAGCCATAATTGCTGGCAGTGCAAACGTAAAGCTCTTGCGATTGAACACAACTAATGTGTAGCCAACATACATGCTGACAAATGTCAACCATTTATACACTGAAAGTGATCCAGTAGTCTCACCCATGTCTTGTGCACAATCCTACACAAATCACAATTCAAAAGTGCCTTTGAAGTTAATAGCAAGATTCATGCCCACCACAGCTAGAGGCCGCATAGCTACGAACCACCATAGCCAGGATCAGAGTTAGGGTTGGGGCCCTAGCTATGGGTGTCCTTAGCTATAGCAACCCTGCAGGCTATATGAACCATCACCAACAGCAAAATGCAGGGATGCACATGAGGCCTTCTGAGCCAAGACCAGGAGAAGACCCAAGATGCATGTCTCCGAGACTTAGACATTCCAAATTTTGTTGGAGACGAGAACAAGATGAGACTTTGCAGCTTTCAAGATGTTGGCTGAGACATTGAAGCTCTCTGAGACTCTCAAGAGTCTCGGCAGCTTCAACACCTCGTCAAAACGTTGTCCAAGACGTATGATGTAACTCAACGAAAATGACAAATTTTACATGGATCAGCCAACTTGCACCATGGTAAGTGCTTTCTATTTCTGAATTGTGATTGTGCGTTTTTGTACATGGTGAAAATAGGCATAGTAAGTGACTGTCAATAACAGTGTGTGTGTGTGTGTGTGTTGCTGTTGTGGTTTTCTCATAGGATCAAGGTTCAAACAATACAGATATTACAATACAGTCTATACAGATGAAGTGTTGGTTTGTCCACTTTCAGCAACAGCTGCAGCTTGTCACACCGGCTTCAATGACTGTTAATTCAAAGATCCTAAATGCTACTATATCGCACTACTTAGCAGGAAAACTGTGACTACTTCTATAACAGCTGATGAAGTTTGTCTGTAGCATTCAAGCTCAGGTCTCATTTACTGTTGCTCACCTCATGATGCATTGATTTTTCTTGCCTTTGTAGCTATGTTGGCATTGAAATAAAATAGCATGTAAATATCAGAAATAACATTTCAGACAACCATGTTAGCATGATGTACAAATGTTGTCGTGTTCCACTCATTTTGAAAATTAGGCCTATCAATGATAAATTAACGGCTTGCATTGCAGAAGAATTGCAACTGCAGTCAAGTAACTGAAACTATGAAATCAATAATTATATTTACCGTACGCATGCACGGTCCGTATGCAGTCACAAAGTGTTATTTACCGTGCACAAATTGCACACGCAACGATAGCATATTTTTAATCAACTTCTTTTGCAGCACTAGGCAGAATTAAGTGCGCAATTTAAGTGTTTGGCTTACTGGTAATAGTCAACCGCTGTTTAACTAAAAGGTGCATACGTTTAATAATTTTTGGGATCACTTAAAGATAATCATACGGCTTGGTAGGTATTTGATATTCAGCTTCGATTAATGTTGACCTTCAATAAAAAAAAATAATCACTGCCAAGAATTCACACCAAAGTGTCCGACCTTAGATGACGTAATGCCACTGAAGATGTCATCCAATCCACTTCAGAAGTTCAGACCGTGCACAGGCACAAAAGTTAACCGCGACTTCAGTGGAGCGCGCACGGTCTATAACATATTGTGCACAACATCGGACCGTGTGTGTGCACGGTCAATAACACAATCCTTATGAAATTAGACCCTACAGCTGATTATTGCTTTACATTGTCTACATTTGGTTTTCACGATATTTTAACTGACATCAGACACTTTATTGACGCACTACAGCTATGCTGTAGGCGTCTATGGCATAAGTTGTCGTACATAAGCTTATACACTAGTACGTTATAATTTCTTCTCTTTTCAAATAATGCACCAATCCTTAGATTTGAGTAATGTCGTGCACAGCAGATGTGCATGAAGTGGTTGTAACAACGGATAATGTTCAAGTCCATGAAACTGATATAAACTGATAAAAACGTGCTGAAAGTGCTGATAAAACAGGGCAAATGTCTCTAAACTGACAGCTGAGTCGCTGCGCTGCCTGCCAATCGAGACTTGAATGCCTCGATGGATGGGGACATGACGACATCAGCTGGCAATTGATTCCAAATCCGGATAGTTGCCAGAAACCAAGCATCTAACTACCGCCCAATATCACTGACCTCGATCACCTGCAAGTGTCTAGAGCACATTATCTACAGTCAAACTATGGCACATTTTGAAGCACATAATATCTTGCACGATGCTCAGCATGGGTTTCGTAAAGGCCGCTCGTGCAAATCTCAACTGATACTGACCACTCATGAGTTGGCTCGAGGGTTGGATGACAAGTCACAGATCGATGCCATACTGCTTGATTTCAGCAAAGCCTTCGACAAGGTTCCTCATCGTCGTCTCCTGTACAAGCTTGATCGGTACGGAGTTCATGGCCAGACGCTAACATGGATCTCAGCATTCTTGTCAGGATGTTCACAGCGAGTAGTATGCGAGGGATACACATCTCCATCAGCTGCGGTCATCAGCGGTGTCCCACATGGCACTGTTCTGGGCCCACTGTTGTTTCTTGCCTACATTAACGATCTACCGGAGTGTGTTTCTTCAACACCGAGACTGTTTGCTGACGATTGTCTCCTCTACCGGCAAATTAACTCAATTGAAGACTCGGAGTTGCTCCAACAGGATGTGGATCGACTGCAGGATTGGGAGAATAAATGGATGATGTCTTTCAATCCCAGCAAGTGCGAAGTCCTTAGAGTGACGATAAAGCGGAAGAACCTTATCGAGGCGGCGTACACGATCCACGGCCAGCCTCTGAAGATTGTATCATCCGCCAAGTACCTAGGACTAACTATCGATTCCGAGCTGAACTACAATGAACACATCAGTAATATTTGCAAGAAAGCTAACTCCACCAGAGCCTTCATCCATCGTAACACCAGAAGTTGTCCTCGGAAAGTCAAGGCAACAGCCCACACGTCTTTCGTGCGACCGCAGCTTGAGTATGCCTCTACAGTCCGGTGTCCTCAGGCATCCAACAACATCAATAGACTCGAAGCAGTACAGCATCGGGCAGCACAATCTGTCATGAATGACTGGAGTAGACCTCACTCACAGATTATCACCACACCTCGCAGCACCAGGGGAAGCCCAACCATAATGATGCAGCAGTTAGGATGGAGCACCCTGGAGGAACGAAGGAAACAGGCCACAGCTGTCATGATGTACAGAATATTCCACGGTCAGACTGCTATACCAGCACCAGTCTACCTCACTCCAAACACGCAGAGCACAAGAGGACATGGTAGCAGGTTTTGCATTCCAGCTGGGTGTGTTGATGCCTGTAGACACGGCTTCTTTCCAGTTACCAGTTGTTCCCGGCACTTCATGCACCTCTGCCATGCACGAAATTACTCGCAAGAGGATATGTGCATTATTGGAAAAGAAGAAGAAGAAGAAGAAGAAGAAGAAGCTGCAGTTGAAAACGTCGACGCACGATGCTGGAACACTCGTATTATGGGTGTTATAAATAGAGTGATGCTGTACGTTGGAGTGCTTTTATTTACGTGACAACACGTTAAGAAGTTCGACATGCAGCCCTTTCTAAGTCCACAAAAACTTACAGAATCAGAGATGTCTAGAAATAAAGGCGTAATAACTAATAACTTCCTGACTTAAATGTAAACAAACCACTTGCGCTGGTACGATCCATCAAAATGTAAGTAAGTAATCAAATAAGTCTTGTAAAAGGGTGGAGTCCGAGTCCGATGGCGATGATCGACGATGTCGCGACACAGACACAGTCCAGAAACAGATCAGATGGGCAAGCAGTAATGCATTACAGTAGGCAACGTCTAACAGCCAATAACCAATGAGCTTACGTGATAAGCCCTATTAATTTTTTTTGCACTTGAAAGCTGAGAGACTGGCTTGACAGTTTTTCCGGCACATAAACTGAACAGAACTTAACTGAAATGTTTGAAAAAAAGTGCAGTCTTAATGTAAAACATGATAAAATCGAGAAATTGACTATAATCAAAGAAACTAAAAAGAAAACAAGTGGTAATGGCCTCCGATGCTCAGACGTACCTCACAAAAGTTGCTGTAACTATTGTTTGCTTTGGCAGGTTTAACTGAAATTTGGCAGTGTAATTGTCAAGAGAAAACGCATGGTTGATGTAAAATTCTGTTAAAATCAGATGTGGTTTGTTAGAGTTACGCACATGTACAGCAACAGAGTGGTTTTCTTATGTAACGCTATATTGGTAACCGAGATATTTTGTTATCGATATTCAACAATTAATAACTCCGCTAAGAAATAATGTTTTTAACGAAATTTGGTGATCGCCTTAGCAATTTATTCTGGAATAAATGTATCAAATTTTATTTACATTCGTTTAGATTTGACATTTTTATTGTACGATGTCTTGGGGGTTAGTTATTCTTCCGGACACAGTGCATTATATCTGACTGTTGTCTGACTGTTGTCTGTCTGTCTGTGTGTCGGTCTGTCTGTCTGTCTGTCTGTCTGACTGACTGTTTGTGCATTTGCTACGAAAATGTTTTGGTGAATAAATTGGAAAAAAATAAGTAAGTAAGTAAGTAAGTTGTTAATGCATAAAACAAACGTAAATGAAAGGGAAAGACAGAAAATTGATTGACAAAAGCAGGGGTCGGACTGAATGCGAATGTGAATTAGCGTTGCAATATTTTTCCCAATTAATTTTATGAGCCGATCAGAGTGAACTGTAGCATTATTCGTAGGACGATTAGTCTATAGGCTAATGCAGCGCGCCATGCAGTGGCCATGGCAAAAATTGCGCGATCTAGCGTCGACCACCATTATTGTCATCACTCAGTCTGGCATGTAGGCCTAAAATTAAAAATGCGCTGCATGCACTTGCCGGCGATCAATAGCGTACCGGTACGCTAGAGCCTATTGTCTTTTTCGGTCGATTCTTTCGCAGACGTGTACGCTGAAGCCATAGAACCTGTCTAACGATTTTTCTAAGCTTCCGGACTATACTACGGACAGTTTTTACGCTCGTTTGATTGGGTTCTAGACACAATCAGACATGACTAAGTAAAGGGGGAAAGCCTGAAAAGTTAGAGAAACAAAACAGTGTTGGAACGAGTAATATATAGGCCATACCTGAAATAAAACTGATGATGACGATGATAACTTAGCGAAAAAAATTTAAAAGAACTACGAAAACGTCTTGTCCACCCTGAAAAATTTTCTGCGGTTGCTCATTGCTATGTAAACCATGATATAGGCCTGATCTCGGTAAAGGCATTTCTCTCATAAGCGACACAATTATAAAAATAATATATTGTAGGTCTAGCTGCCATAATATGTGGGGAGGCAATCAAGCATTCACATTTAGTGTTGCAAACAAGAAACAGAAAGTTTAGGACCGTTAGGTCGGTGGCCACACACCAAAACTATGCCGTAGTCTGTCTGTTTTTCTCATGAATTTACTATATTCCCAAGAATAGGCAAATTTGCCTTTTTCTTCTAAAACACTAAAGCGCTTCCGGTGTGAAGCTCAATGACTCCCTGATCATTGTTTTGGCTCTAGCTGGATTTACTCACACCACTGTAGCGCATAAGAATTATTAAACGACCCATGCATTCGCCAGCCAATGGTGCCCCCTAAATATTGTTATGGCTTTGTAGCCTAACGTTACGTATTAGCGTTAACACTGCTAATACAAGTAGCAGTTTATTCGTTCAGTCGATTACTGTGTGAGCGCGTACACGCTGTAGATAGTTATCTATCCCATTTCTATATATATATATATATATATG
>Ga0209671_1001157_pt1 | contig 21105 bp, 16 predicted proteins | sample WorMetHERISLAND2_2_FD_187401 | JGI IMG/M metagenome (GOLD analysis project Ga0209671, IMG submission 187401) | Marine gutless worms symbiont microbial communities from Max Planck institute for Marine Microbiology, Germany - Olavius geniculatus... | ecosystem: Host-associated > Annelida >... | reverse complement strand
CCGATGAAACCAACCGAGGGAATCGCCCATGCAATATACCGGATCATGGACAAATCAGATTCAAGGCGCTCTGCTTCAGCCGCACAATAGGCATGGGTGGCATCGGCGGCATCCTGAATGCTGCCGGTGGCACTGAAGCGGTGCAAAGCAGCCAACAGCGCTCTGGGCAGCAGGGCGTTGCCTTGCTGGGGCGGCAGCGCTTGAATTTGCCGTGAAAGCTCGCGCGTGTCCTCCGGCAGAATGCGCACCCCCTCGGCCAATGGAATTAGATCTTTTTGCAGCAGGGACCGCCGGCGGATCGTGACAACGGCTTTGTAGGCCATAATGGCCAAGGCCCAAAACATCAAAACAAAGCAGGCCTCCTGTTCGTAGTCGCGCACCAGGACAAATACCGAGCGTTCGGTAACTTGCGACTGGTCTGCTTCCAATCCGGCGGCTTGCTCAGCCAGAATCGCGTCGGCCCGGGGGCGAATAATGGCGACATAAGCTGCGTGGATGATGATGATAATCAGGATCAAAGCAAACAGCTGATAGAAGAATTCGATCGAAGAATTTTTTTTCATTATAAATTTTTTTCCAATATAGAACTATTGTTTGCCGCGAGACTTGCTTTTGCAGATATTGAATTCACTGTAGTTTTGAGTGTAGAAAAAATTTATATCAAAAAGCTTTACGCTAAATACTTTGAATTGACGCGAAACAAAGACCCTTTTCCCACAACGCCGTGTTCCAATGCCCTTTGCGCTATGCCCACTGCGCTCTGCGATTTCATATATCGACCGGATAATCGACCGCCTGCTCGGCGGCAATTTCTTCCGACGGTTTGAAGGGTTTTAAAGGCTTAGCTCCAGCAGTATCTTCTTTTCCGCTGCTTCTCTCATTTTGTTCTCTTTCTGAATCCGTGGTTTGCACCCTGTTTTCATCGGACGGCAGGGTGCCACTTTCGGTTTCTTTGGATTCAATTTGTGCTACAACCAGTGAGCTCCAATTGCATAAGGATGGGCGAGGGGCTTTAGTTTGTTCGGCTGGTATTTCGGGAGCAAGAAAAATCCACGCCGGAGCTGTCGGTGCATACATGAGAAATGAGAAGAGGGATATTAAAGCTATAAATGTTCTAAAACTCATAATCTTTTCTGGATTCGTCCGCACTCGGTTCTTAAAGCAGTAAAGGCCCAAATTATAATGCTGGTAATTAGGCAGTATTGTGCCCTGCGGCCTTGGCGGAAAAGTCAGTTTACCACAATATGCTCTGAAATCACAAATTCAGACCGCAGAATTTCGATTGAAAAAATGACTGTGAACCTTTATAAGCCCAGGAATTGCATGAAAATTGGACATGGGTTCAATTTAGGGATTCAGGGATTTAGGAATTCAGGAATTAAAGGAATTCGGTCTATTTTAAAGATTCTATCCTTGAATTCCTCAATTCCTCAATTAATCTAATGATTTTTCCTTTAATCCCCTAATCCCTCAATTCCTAAATCCCTCATTTTTCCGCAAATTGACCTAAATCGTGTCCTAAAAAGTTGACTCATTATAAAGGAAGTTACGATATCTGAAATTCGAGCTTACTTCACATACCTGGCAATCCGAAATCCCAAATCGGGACGTTTGGTGTCGCTGTAGTCTCGATAGGCTAGACGCAGCTCACTGATGCCGGACTGCATCCAGGAAGCACCTTTTATTACATGGTATGCGCCTTCTTGAGGCCCCATGGGATCTACATACAGTTTTCCGGCTTTGTAGGGATAGATAGAGTAGTAGTCGTGGCACCATTCGGAAACATTGCCGCCCATGTCGAAAAGGCCCAGGGCATTGGGTTTATACTTTGAGGGCGGTGCGCTGACTGCATAGCGATCATTATAGGATGCCAGGTAATTAGCCATGATGTCCTTGGCAGATGCATCGGCAAAATTACCGGCACCGGTCGATGGCGGGTATCCGGTTCCCCAGGGGTATTTCAGTGCGGCCCGGCTGCCGTTGAAGCGGGCGCAATACTCCCATTCGGCTTCGGTAGGAAGGCGATAACCGTTTCCGACCGGCTCGACGGCGGTCATTCGGCCGCCTTTTCGCACATAAACGGGCCGCAAGGAATCTTTGACGCTGAGCCAGTTACAAAAAAGGGCTGCCTGCTCCCAGGTGATATCCACTGCCGGCAATGGGTCCGGATTCAGGCTTTGTCCTTTAAATGCGCCGGAGTTGTGAGTTTTCAAAAATTGCCTGACCTCTTTGTTGGTTACCTCCCGGATGCCCATGAAAAAGGGACGCTGCAGCTTTATTTTGCGCAGGGTTTCGTTGGAGCGTCGGCCCTGCTCGCGGCGCGAAGAACCCATGCTGAATGGTCCGGGCTGAACCAGCTTCAGCACATACCCGTTGGCGGCCTTGATAATACCGGCCGTGATCTGGGGGCCGGATGACAATTTGGTCAGCGCAACGCTGATTTCCTGCTTGAATCCGGGCCGCGGGGTAATCCGGGTTTGGTAGGGTCGATAACCTTGTCGTCTTATTTCCAATTGATGTTCAACGGCAACCAGCCGCAAAGTTGCCGGGACCCGGCCGGCCGGTTTGCCGTTAATAAAGAGATCAGCATCGGCCGGTTGTACAACAAAGTCGATAACGCCCATTTCCGGCTTTAAGGTGATACTGAGGGTTTTTGACTCTTCACTGAGCAGTTTTACCGTGCGTTTGGCTTTTTTATATCCGGCTTTGGATACCTGAAGCAAATGCGGTTTTTCGGCCGGCAGCGTCAACGAAAGCGGCGTTTGACCGGCAAAGGTATTGCCGATCATCACATTGGCCCCGGCCGGTTGGGTTCGAACTGCCAGCTTGCCGTCGGCCGGCTGTAGTTGGATGATCCCCAGTTCTTGAGGCTGATTGGCAACCACCGCCAGACGGGTGCGCCACGGTTTGAACCGATCGGCCCGCACCAGAAGTTCATGGTCACCCTCCAGAAGCCTGAATGTTAGCGGGGTTTTGCCCACCACCTTTCCATCCACTGAAACTGCGGCTTGGGCCGGTAGGGATTGAAGGGTGATGTCCGCCCAACCGGGGACCAGGGCCAGATTGAATTGCTGTCGCTCGCCACAGCCTGCCACTTCGATCTCGGTATTCAGGACCTGATAATTTTCGGCCCGTACTGTAATCATACGGCGACCGGGTTCAACCTGCAAGCCGCTCAAGGGCGTCCGTCCTTGTTGGCGGCCTTCAATCTCAATCAGCGCGTCTGCCACCAGTGCCGTTGGATGACCGAACCGATAAGCCTCAATTGAGAGAATTCCCGGCAGTCTCGTCATCGAAAATTTAAAATTCTGGCGCCTGTCTTTTGCCACTGCGAATTTTTCCTGCAATGGCTGAAAGCATTCTTTTTCGGCTTCGATAATATATTTGCCGGGTTGCATTAGATGGTAATCGCCGATTTTGGGTGTTATTAGCCCACCGATAATATCCATGCGTTCCGGTGTGGGTTCAACTCGAACGACTACCTGACGGGAGGTGAATACAAACCAGGCCGAAGCGCACAGCAAGGTCAGGAAACTGCCAAGCACCAGACTGAGAAACCATTTCAACACCTTGGAGGAAGCTTTTTTCTTTGGGTCGCCGGGGGGGCGGAAAGAGATCGGCTTTATTTCAACCGGGGTCCCACCGTGATCCTTACCGTTATTTTCTATATTCAAATTTTAACCCTGCATTTAACTGTTATCCGCATCGCCGGCTGGCCGTGTTTCACGACGATTTTACGGCGTACATCCTGGTATCCGTCCCGGGCCCCCACCACGGTGTAGGTGCCCGGCCGCAGTTTTAGTTCACGCCGGGCGAATCGACCGAGTTTTCCCACCTTATATACGGCAATCTGCGTGAGGTTATCCGAATCGATGGTGACAAGCACAGGTGTTTGGGCCGCGGTAACCAAGGCATCCAAATTGTTAATCCGACTGGTCAGCTTTGGACCGCGAGGCGTTGTTTCCCGGGCTTCGTACAGCAAAAGTATGGCGTTTTCAAGCTGTTTGTCCGATTCGAGTACCCGAGGTTGGGTAAGGTAGTAGTCGAGGCGTTTGGCAATCTGAATTTGCTGCCGGGCCCTTTCCTTGCCATGGGCGGCAAACTGAAGATTTTGGTCGATGTTAAGTGCCGCCAGATATGATTTCAGGGCCGATTGCCAATTTTCCGACTGCTCAGCCTGTTTGGCGGCATCGCGCAACAAATCGATGCGGGCCAGACGCAGGGCCTGGTCCACCTGCGACAGCGCATCCGATACCTCCCGGGAGTCCGGCTTGAGGGCTTTGGCTTCAATCAGTCTGGTTCTCGCCAATTCGTAATTTTTATCGTGCAATGCGGCCAGCCCGGCCGACATTGATTGGATGAATTGTTGCTCCCTGATCAAGCCTGTGACGCGGGCCAGCGCCCGGCGCGCGGCTTCCGCCTCCGGGTCATGCCCAAGCGCTTTTTGGTATGCGTCCCGGGCCAGGGAAAACGCGCCATCGGTTTCGTGCTGTTTTCCCGTTTCGATAAGCTGTTTCACCTTTTCTATGGATTGCGATCGTTTAAGTCCGTTTTGCGCAGCTTGATTGGCTGGATCAATCAGCAACGCCACTTTGAATTTATTCCGGGCATCAGCCCCGTTGCCTTCAGCCAATGCGGTGCGGCCTTCCGCGAGCATTCGCTGCAGTGCCTCCCCAGACCGCCGGGCAAGCCCGCGGCCGATGATCGCGGCCTGAGCGTATGCAGCGGTCGCCGGCTGGTATGCTTTATCAATCAGAAGGGAATCCGCCCGGGCGCCGATGGCAGCCATTTCAGCGTAAGAATCAGCCCCCCATTCGATGGCGCCTTGGTCATCGAGGTCTTTTTTGATTTCCAAATACTCGGCCAGCTTTTGTTCGGCCGCCTGCTTTTCCAGCGCCAATTTTTCAGGGTCCACAGCAGGCGTAGGTGTTGTTGCAGCAGTGGCGGTCGTTTCAGGACCCGGTTGGGGTTGGTTTGGGGATGGTTTGGTGGGTGCCGGTTGCGGCTGAAAGGGATTTTTAGCAAGATAGTTCCAAAACCAGCCGCCAAAGGCTACCAAGATTATTGCAGCGCCAATCAGGATGATGGCGCCATATCGATGACGTCTCTGAAGACCGTCCGGGTCGCTGCCCCGGTTTTTGATGTGAACGGTGAGCGGGGTGATGGTTTCCGTGCGTGATTCTTTGGATGAGTCCTTATCTGACATTTAATTATCCGGCTCGAAACCGGTTTCAGCAAAATATATCTTGCGTAACAGTTCCCGCCATTGTTGGAATTGCTCCTTTGCTGAACCTGTAAGTTCGTACTGCTTTCCCTCAAATTCCATAACCACCGGTTTCATTTCGCCGCTAAATGATTGACTCAGTTCCTGGATGGCTGCTTCATGGATTTCGGCCTCTTTGGAGATATTGAAGCCGTCTAAAATCACCTGACCACCGACGAGCACCATTCCGGTTTGGAGGGCAACCACATTGCCTGAATCGCTGGATCCGGCGGCGATTGCCCCGGCGATCAGCAGGGCACCGAGGATCTGCCGCGTCAAGGCTTTCTTTTTAATTTCTTTGATGGCTTTCCGCTCAGTCATATTGAGTTCGCGCCAATTCTCGTAGGAAGGCCACATGTCGTTATAATATCCGTCATATTGTTCATTGAGAATATCGATATACATATATTCCCGCTCTCGAATTTTTAGGAGACGGTCCATCATGGGATCATCATCGGCCGGCAGCCGTTTGATGGTGATTCCATTCTTTTTATCCGTAGACAGATAGCCCTTGTAGGCATCCGGCGCAAATGCTTCGGCGAACTTCAATTGGGCCGTAGTTCTTATTTTGACAATCTGATCAGCGGTCAACTTCATTTTATATTCCGCCAGGTCATTGGCAATTGCATTGTAAATATGCTGAAATGCATCTTTTTCGCCCGGTCGATTGCCTCCGTAGGCGCTCCTGACTGCTTCAGCTTTGTACTTTTTGTTGAACCAGGTTTTGCCGGTGGCATCCATTGCATCGATTTTCAATCCCAGGTATTGTCCGTTTGACTCGAGAATTTCTCCCGCAACGATTAAATCGACACTGTCGGTTGCCGCCGGGATGACTTGAACGGCGCCCCACTGACCGCTTTGTTGTAAAGTGTTTTTCAGATGATAGGGGATAAAATGACTTTCGGCTTTGCGGATATCGTTGTTGGTTCCTTCGTCTGCGGCTTTTTCCTCGTTTAGCTCTTCGCTTTTAAATACGAGAATACCTACATCCAGCAACTGATCCTCGGGAATCTCCTGCTCGGCTCGCATAATCGGCGTGGGACCGACATTTTGGGCATAATAGGTTGCACAGCCGGAACTTAAGACCAGTGAAGCGGAGACGATGGCAAGAATGTAGAATCTTAATCTCATGATAGCACTCGAAATTGAAGATTGAATATTTGTGGATGTCGCTTCGTTCCGTCTTTATTAAAATAGCAAAAATTCCATAACTATTAAACTTTCAATCGAAACTACTCAATCGTAAAAACATTGAGGCAGTATCCTGACACCTGAACACTGACACCTGAAACCTTCATTTTACTGACTCTTTTTATATTCTTCATATTCTTTCCAAAGTTTTTCTTTCAGCTCAGGATCCGTTTCGTTTTCAGCTGCTTCGCGCAACTGGCGGGCCACGATATCGTCGTCTTCGTATTCCGAGCGGCGCCCGTCAGTGCGGTTTGGACCCTCACCGGCTTTGCCGGAACTATCTCTTGAAGCCTTCTGGCCGCTTTTGCGGTCTGCCGCGGACTCTTGGTCCCGGTCGTCTGCCTCATTATTCTCCTGGGTCTCACCGGCAGTTTTCGATCCGGAAGTTTCCACATCCAGGCCTTTTTGCCGCAAACGTTTAGCCGCGCCAGCCGCCTCTGTGGCTAGATCTTGCAATATTTTGGACGACTTGGCGCGGATTTCATTCATTTCCTTGAGCAGCATGCCGTCGAATTTTGCCAAAGAGGCGTTCAGTTGGCGATCAAGCGCTGAGACCTCATCGACGACTTGTGCTTCCGGAATATCCGGATCCGCCATTTTACCCAGTTCGCCGGGACCTGATTCGGCGGAAACACCGGCGGCATAGACTGCCTCCATCTGTTCCACGATTTTACGGTTTTCGGCCGTCATGGCCTTGACACTTTCCAGGTATGCCTCATAGTCTCTGACCGCTTCCGCGGAAGGGTTGCCGGATTCTTTGAGCTGTTGAAGCTCGTCGGCAATTCGCTTTTCGGTCTCCCGGCTGATGCGAAGATCTTCCCGCGCTTGGGCCAATTTATTCTCGGCTGATTCCGCCTGCGCCTGCTGATCGGTGTTTGATTCTTGGGCTGATGTTTGTGGTTCGGATTTGGGTGACGGCGTCGCTTTGGGCTCTGTCTTTGGGCCCGGTGCTGCTTCAGTCGTGCCGGTTTCGCCGGTTTGAGATTCGGATTGAGAATCTTGTTGCCCTGATTCGGACCGTTTGGAGGCGGCGGCACTTTCGGCGGGGGGAGCGGACCGTGTATTTTCCTGAGTGGGGCTAGCGGTTTTGCCGGCAGGTGTCTGGGCGCAGGCCGCGAGCACCAAAACCACTATAATGGCTGAAATTGTTTTCAAGTGTTTCATTGTGCGGTTTAAGGCCTCTGGAATTTTAGTGAAACCAGAATTATCTACAATTAAACAAGGATATTAATCGTCGCAGCCGAAATGAATTATTTCAGCTTCTAAGATAAGATTTTGGCTTTTGGGTGTCAAGAAACATTACGGGTGGATTAGGCAAGGGGTCGGCACTGTGGACCGGATCATGCTTGGCGACTGGCATTTTTTCCGATGATCAGCCGCTGCCGATTGCATTTGTTCGGGTATTGATGAAAAAAGGTCAATTCGAGAGAAGTCAAATTGACCTTAATCCTTAAAACTGGCGGAGAGAATGGGATTCGAACCCATGATGGAGTATAACCCCCATACTCGCTTAGCAGGCGAGCGCCTTCAGCCAACTCGGCCATCTCTCCGGTTTTGGTTGACTGGTTGATTCGTTGATAGGTAAAATAGCTAAAAAATGGTATTTAATCATTTTACCAGTCAACCAATAAACCAGTTAACTATTCAACTAATTGTGGCGGAGGGAGTAGGATTCGAACCCACGGAGGCGTGAACCTCAACGGTTTTCAAGACCGCCGCTTTCGACCACTCAGCCATCCCTCCACGTTGGATCAGAATCGAGCGATTATATTATTCAATCCGTTCGTATTGCTACATAAACAAATCTATCTAACATTTCAACTTGATATGGTCAATAAATATTCTTAATTTTTTATGCTCTGATTCCGTATTAATAAAACTCCATAATATGGTAAAAATGGCTTATTGACATGCTCGTTATTTTATGGTTTCAGAAAAAATTAGCATATTCTCTAATAAAATAGTTTGAGAGATAATTCAAACACTCTGAATTATTAAGGATTACAACTATGAAACAAAAATATTTGATTTTGAACGACAAAAAAAATAAGCAGATAAAAATCCAGGAATTTGCCGAGTTGAATAAACAAATGCTGTCGCTGCTTTGTGAAGAAGCTTATGACTACGAAACGATAAAATCAGCCATCTCAGCCGGCAAAGATGAATTGGTCGATGCGCTGCGAACCAACAATATGTATCCGCCGGGCATCTATGCCGAGCAAATCGCTGAGGCGGTCGTTGAACTGCACCAATCGCAGGATCAAGAATCGGTGGAACTTTTTTTTGACGATATCAATTTGTTAACCAAGAATCAGGCCGCCGTTAAACCGGCCAAGCCGGTCGAGGATGAACCGGAGGATCTTGATGATATTCTGGAAGACGACTATGATGAATCCTTTGGCGAAAAAGAGGAGATCAATAAAATAAATTCGTCATTGAAAATTGCCGATGAAAACTATGCCGACAACGATGACGGTAATTGAAATATAGAGCATATTAATGGGTTATGGAGAATTTAGCCTTTGCGGTCTTCCCACCCTACGCTCGAGAAAAGCGGGCCAGGCAGGGCCGCAATGCCCCACTTGGCAGGTTTCAGATGTCAGCGCCATTGCAGGTCGTAAGCGTCCAGTCTGATCGTGAAAGAAACTTGAAAAAGTAAATTTTAGATTTTGGAATGCGGATTTTGGATTTAAGCTATTCTGCATGTCGTGAGTCTTTTGTCGAACGGTCCATTTTAGAACGACTGAGCGACACGCGGCGCAAGCGCCTGCGCTGCGCGAGCGATTCCATCATTCGTCAATCGACATTCGACATTCGTCATTCCAATGTAGTTTCAAAAGAGGTAACAGGAAACCGAGCATCTGAAAACTAACACTCCCCCCCAGATTCCGACAACACCCTCTCTGATTAATGGCCCTCGAGCTGGTTCCGGGATCTGCATCCCACCGTGCCAATGGAAGGCCGGAATCGTCGATAAAGTGTCCAGGTGCAGGGCTTTGACGGCATTGCCCGGCTCAAGGCACCGCCGTTAAACGATAAATAGGGTTGACATGTCATCCCCGATAACATAAAAGATATATAAACAATAAAATATAAGCACTAATGAATAAGCTGTCACCCTACAGCAATTATTCTCCCCGCCGCTCAAATATAAATAAAAGTTAAAATTGCAAGCTACGAGCTATCACATACTATATATTCTGATGATTATTTCCTATCGCGACCGTAAGGCATGATATCATTGTACATGGTATGGTTGATATAGATCTTGTTTCCATAAATAGCTGTATACTTTGGAAAACTTGTGTGAATTGCTGTAGACTTTTAACGATCTAAGGAGGTGCAAATGGAAAACGAAAAGGCTTTTTATGAGAGACTGGAGAGCAAAGGCGTCTCCAGGAGGGATTTCATGAAGTACTGCACGTTTCTCACGGCAGCCATGGGACTCTCCTCCTCATTTGTTCCCAAAGTGGCGGATGTGTTTGCCGCACCGGCCCAGAGACCTCCGGTCATCTGGCTGCATTTTGGGGAATGCACCGGTTGCTCCGAGTCGGTTTTGAGAAGCCAGTATCCCTATGTGGACGATTTGGTTCTCGAGATTCTCTCGATTGAATACCATGAGACCATTATGGCGGCAGCGGGACAACAGGCGGAAGACCAATTACATGCGGCAGTGAAAAAATACAACGGCAAATTTATCTGTGTCGTTGAAGGTGCCATCGCAACCAAGTTTGACGGCGGCTACGGCAAGATCGGCGGACGGACATTTCTGGAAATCGGCAAAGAAGTCTGCACGAAGGCGGCCGGAGTAATTTGTATCGGCTCCTGTTCAGCATTCGGCAACATTCAGGCCGCGGCACCCAACCCGGGCGGATACAAGGGTGTCGGCGAGGCCCTGGGTATCAAAACGGTCAATGTTGCCGGTTGCCCGCCCAACCCGGTCAGCTTTGTCGGCACGGTGGTCAACTATCTCCTCCTGGGAAAACTGCCGGAGTTGGACGATTTAGGACGCCCCATGTTTGCCTACGGCAAATCCATTCATGATCAATGCCCGCGTCGGTCGCATTTTGAAAATGATGAATTTGTTGAAGAATTCGGCTCCGCTGAAGCTGCGGCCGGGTACTGTCTTTACAAGGTCGGCTGTCGCGGCCCGGAAACTTACAACAATTGTCCAATTGCTAAATTCAACGACGGCACCAGCTGGCCGATTGAAGCCGGGGCCCCCTGTATCGGCTGCAGCGAACCGGCATTTTGGGATAATTTCACTCCATTTTACGAGGAATTGTAAACGACAGGCAGCCTAAGAATGGAATTAAAGCCTTTCTGATATAGGAGGAGGAGATCATATGGCACAACGAATTACGATAGATCCAATTACCAGAATCGAAGGCCACCTCAGAATCGAAGTTGAAGTGGCCGGCGGCAAAGTGGTCAACGCCTGGAGTTCAGGCCAGATGTTCAGAGGTATTGAACTTATCCTGCAGGGTCGCGATCCCCGGGATGCACATCATTTTGTGCAGCGCTCATGCGGGGTCTGAACGTACACCCATGCTCTGTCCTCGGTGAGGGCAGTCGATGACGCGGTGGGCGTCAAAATACCCAAAAATGCCCGACTTGTTCGCAACCTGCTCATGGGAGCCCAGTTTCAGCACGACCATATCGTTCATTTTTATCATCTGCACGCCTTAGACTGGGTCGATATTGTCAGCGCACTTAAGGCCGATCCCAAAAAGACCGCTGCTCTGTCGGACAATGTCAGCAATGCCCCGGTGGGGGGCAGTTCATATTTTAAAAGTGTCCAACAGCGACTTCAAACATTTGTAGACAGCGGTCAGCTGGGGCCGTTTTCCAATGCCTACTGGGGACATTCGGCTTACAAGCTGCCGCCTGAAGCCAACCTGATGGCGGCCGCGCACTACATCGAGGCTCTGAAATTGCAGGCCCGGGCGGCCCGGATGCACGCCATCTTCGGCGGTAAGAATCCGCATCCCCAATCCCTGGTGGTCGGCGGCGTGACCTGCGTCAGGGATCTCAGGCCGGACCGGATCGCCGAATTTCTATACATCACCAAAGAAACCCAGGATTTCATTAAAAACGTCTACATTCCCGATCTTCTGGCTGTGGCTTCGTTTTACAAGGATTGGGGCGCCATCGGCGGTACCAGCAATTTCCTGGCCTGGGGTGAATTTCCCGAGACCGACCAGGAACCTGAAAGCCTGTATATGCCCCGGGGCGTGATTATGAAGCGTAATCTTGCCGGTTTGAAAATGGCCCATCAGGACAAGGTTACCGAGGACGTCACCCGCGCCTGGTATAATGACGGTGCTGCGAAACATCCCTACGAAGGCGAGACAAAACCGCTGCAGGAAAACCCGAAGTATACGCCCGGCGACGGAAAATACTCCTGGTTCAAGGCGCCGCGCTACGAGGGTGAGCCTTGTGAGGTGGGCCCGCTGACCCGGGTGCTGGTGGCTTACGCCAAGGGTCACAAAGACATCAAGCCCATTGTGGATAACGTACTAAAGACTCTCAACGTGCCGGCTGCCGCATTGTTCTCAACCCTCGGCAGAACGGCTGCCCGAGGCATTGAATCCCTGGCTATCGGTGAGCGGGTTCAGGTTTGGATTACGGAGCTGGTCGAAAACCTTAAAAGCGGCGATACCGAGACCTACCAACCCTATGAGATGCCTGACAGCGCCATGGGTGTGGGACTCAACGATGTTCCCAGAGGGTCGCTGGGTCACTGGATCCAGATCGAAGACAAGAAGATCAAAAATTACCAGTATGTGGTTCCTTCAACCTGGAACCTGGGTCCGCGGGACACGGCCGGGAAATTAGGTCCGGTCGAAGAAGCCCTGATCGGCACTCCGGTTGCGGATCCCAAGAAACCGCTGGAAGTTTTGCGAACGGTTCATTCCTTTGATCCGTGTATTGCCTGCGGCGTACATGTTATCGACCCGGATTCCAACGAGGTTTACAAGATCAAAGCATTATAATTGGCGATTGAAATCCCGCAGCCTCCTGATTTTATGGGAGGCTGTGGTGTTTTCGGGAATTGAATATTGAATATTGAAGATTGAATATTTTTAGGGCGCCTACGGCGCATCTATCTAATATATTAAAGGCCATAAGATAAGACGGAGCGAAGCGACATCCGGAAATTATCAATTTTCAATTATCAATATTCAATTATTTGTCCATCCGTCTGCTATTGACTCGATAGCTCGACATATTGTAGACTGCTACATTGTGACTTATTCCAAATAATTATTATGGGAAATTAATTGGTCTATGAATCCAGATAATGAAAGTCCGTTTGATGCGCTGTATGCCGCGGAGGTAATGGTGCTGGGCATCGGCTGCATCCTTTATTCCGATGAGGGGTTTGGGGTGCGGGTTGTCGAAAAAATGGAAAAGCAGTACGAATTTTCGGATAATGTCCTGCTGGTCGACGGTGGGGTGTTGGGCGTTAACCTTTTGGGGGTGATATCAAAACCGGAGCATCTGATCGTGGTGGATGCAATCCGCAACAAAGGCAATCCCGGCGATCTCTACCGGCTGGAAGGTGATGCCATTCCAGATCGAATCCGGGCCAAAAATTCTCTGCACCAGGTCGACTTTCTGGAGGCCTTAACGCTATGCCGGGCGCTGGATAAAGTACCCAAGACGGTAATTGTCGGTGTTGAGCCCCAAGATATAGATACCCAGAGCCTCGAATTAACGCCACCCATCCAGGCCCAGGTCGATCCGGTAATTCAAATGGTATTGGTGGAGCTTGATCGTCTGGGAGTGTCTTATAAGAAAGGAATTACGGAAAATGTGTCTTGCAATCCCCTCCAAAATAACCCGCATTGAAAATAATATGGCCACCATCGACGTGGACGGTGTCCAAAGGCAAGCCAGCATGCTGCTGTTGGAAGATGCCGCCGTCGGCGATTATGTCATCGTCCATGCCGGTTTTGCCATCCATAAGATTGATGAAGCTACGGCCATGGAAACCTTGAAATTTTTAAAAGAGGCCGCTGCATTTGTTGAGTCGGGAGGGGGAGAATCAAACGAGATAGAATAAATCCGAAACAAGAATTTCGAAATACGAAACAATAACAAAATTCAAATTTCCCAAATTCGAAACAATAGCCTGTCCGTTTTAAGAGATTATTTTTTTCTTTTCTGCATTTTATGATCCGCGTGCGAATTGATCGCGAAAACACGGAAGCTGGAAAACATGAAAAATTTATTGGCCTATTTTCGTGTTTTCGTCATTTCGTGCTTTCGTGATTTATGTTTTTGAGATTCGACATGTCCGGACCTGGTTTTTGTCATTGAAAATTCGGTCATTGGAGTTTGTTTCGAATTTCGAATTTCGAACTTCGAATTTGCCCATCGGTAGTCCCGCGGCTGAATAATTGGTTAGCTGAGTTCTTTTTGCTGTTTCGATGAGTCGCTCAAATAAAGAGATGGGCAGCTTTTTTTATCATGACAGATAATATTGTTGCCAAACGCTTGAGAGTTAACGGAATTGTTCAAGGCGTCGGCTTTCGGCCATTTGTTTTTCAGCTGGCTCAAAAATATGGACTTAACGGGGAGGTGGCCAATACTTCTTCCGGTGTATCCATACACGTCGAAGGCCCGGCCCGGCAACTCGCTTCCTTTGAGTCTGATTTAAGCACTCAAGCCCCACCCCTGGCTTACATTGTCGATATAGCCGGACAAACCGCCCCCGTTGGCCAATATCCTGATTTTGCAATTGTTAAAAGCCAGGGCAACTCCCAAATGTCCACCCTGATTTCACCGGATGTCTCTGTGTGCGACGATTGCCTGGCCGAGCTTTTGGATCCTGCCGACCGGCGTTTTCATTATCCCTTTATCAATTGCACCAACTGTGGACCCCGCTACACCATCATCGACGATATCCCTTATGACCGGCCCAAAACCTCTATGCGACATTTCAGGATGTGCCGCGCCTGCCAGGCCGAGTATGATAAACCCACCAATCGGCGTTTTCATGCCCAGCCCAATGCCTGTGACGACTGCGGACCCCATGTCGCTCTTTTTGACAACCGAAAAAATGAGATCGGTCATCCCGGTCCAATCGGCAAAGCGGTCGAGCTGTTGAAGCAGGGCCATATCCTGGCCATCAAAGGGCTTGGCGGATATCACCTGGCAGCCGATGCCGGCGACAGTGACGCGGTAAGGCGTTTGCGCCGCCGGAAAAATCGCGAAGAAAAGCCATTTGCCCTGATGTCGGCCGATCTTGCGACCATTCGCGGCTACGCGGCCATCAGCCGGCAGGAGGAACAGCTGTTGACCTCCATGCGGCGACCGATTGTGCTTTTAAGAAAAAAGGTGCCCAATTCAATTTCGGATCAAGTCGCTCCGCGCAATAACTATTTTGGGGTCATGCTGCCGTACACCCCGCTGCATTATCTGCTGCTGCAGCACGATTTTACCGCCCTGGTGATGACCAGCGGCAATCTGAGCGAGGAGCCGATTTCGATTGATAACGAGGATGCATTTAGCCGCCTGGGTGGGATTGCGGACTATTTTTTAATCCACGATCGCGATATCTATCTGCGCAGTGATGACTCGATCGTCAGGCAAGTCGCCGGGGCCCAGCGGTTTATCCGACGTTCAAGGGGGTTTGTGCCGATCCCGATTTTTCTGAAAAATGAGGTGCCTCCCATCCTGGCCTGCGGCGCCGAACTCAAGAATACCATCTGCGTTACCAAACAGGATAAAGCTTTTTTAAGCCAGCATATCGGAGACCTCGAGAATATTGCCACATTTGATTTCTTTCAATTGACCGTCGACCATTTGAAACGAATTCTTGACATTGATCCCGAAATCCTGGCTTGCGACATGCATCCGGACTACATGAGCAGTCAGTTTGCCGCGGAACAGCCGGAAACCACGAAAATTCAGGTTCAGCACCACCATGCCCATGTGGTCAGCTGCATGGCTGAGCACAAACTTGAGGGAGACGTGATCGGTCTGGCCTTCGACGGTACCGGTTATGGGCCGGACGGCACCATATGGGGCGGGGAAATTTTGATTGCCAGCAGCCATGAATTTAAGCGGGCCGGGCACTTGGCCACCGTTGCCATGCCGGGCGGCACTGCGGCCATCAAACAACCGTGGCGGATGGCGGTCAGCTATCTCCGGGATACCTTCGGAGATGATTTCCAAAACCTGGATCTGCCCGTGCTGAAGAATATCGAAGTTGAGAAGGTGGCGATCCTCGGGCAGATTATGTCCAAGAAAGTCAATTCTCCGCTCACTTCGAGCCTGGGCCGCCTGTTTGATGGTGTGGCGGCAATCTGCGGGGTTCGCACACAGGTCAATTTTGAAGGGCAGGCCGCCATGGAATTTGAAATGCTGGCGACGGATTCGACCCGGCAGGTGTATGACTTTCAATGGGAGCCGGGAGGTAATTGTCGGATCCTGACGGCGCCGATCATCGAAGGCGTGGTGGCAGATCTGCAACGCCGGGTTACGGTTGCTGAAATCAGCGCCAAATTCCATCGTACCTTGATCCGTCTGTTTGCCGAATTTTCCGATTCCATTCGGCGGGATACGGGCCTAAACCGGGTTGTGTTGAGCGGAGGCTGTTTTCAAAATGCCACTCTGTTGAGCGGTTTGACTCAAGCCCTGCGTGACAAAAAATTTGAAGTGTTTACCCATCAGCAGGTGCCGGCCAATGACGGCGGTATCAGCCTGGGGCAGGCGGTGGTGGCGGCGGCGGTGGCAAAAAGATGATCATTTGAATAGAACATTCTGCGAGAAGAGCCACAGCCTGCTGGGTGAGCGCCGCCACGCGTTAGGAGCGCTTCGCTAGATGAGCGCTGCGCTTTAGGAGCGTTTCACTTGAGGAGCGGCCCTACCGGCCTTGAGATGAGAGAGTTTCTTTTTTAATGTAAAAATGACATAATCTTTAAACTATCAGGTATATGCAGTAAAGTATATAACAACTGTTTTGCCTCAAGCGAAGCGCTCATCCAGCGAAGCGCTCATCCAGCGCAGCGCTCATCCAGCGAAGCGCTCATCCAGCGAAGCGCTCATCCAGCGTAGCGCTCTTACGGAGTAACATCATGCCACTCAAACATATCGAAGAATATCGGGACTCAAAAATATCAAAAAATCTCATCGAAAAAATTAAAAATCTTAGCCGGCACCCCGTCAGGTTGATGGAAGTTTGCGGAACTCATACGGTGTCGATATTTCGCAGTGGCATTCGTTCGGTGCTGCCGGAAACCATTTCCCTGCTTTCCGGTCCGGGATGTCCGGTATGCGTCACCGACCAATATGAAATCGATGCATTTATCGAGCTGGCCCGGATCGATGATGTTATCGTGACGACCTTCGGTGACCTGATGCGAGTTCCCGGATCCGTCTCTTCACTTCAACAAGAACGGGCGGCAGGCCGTGATATCCGGGTGGTTTACTCGACTTTTGACGCCCTGGAGGTTGCCCAAAAAAATCCGGACCGGAAAGTAGTCTTCTTGGGAGTCGGATTTGAGACAACGGCACCAACCATCGCGGCATCCATTCTGCAGGCGTCTCAATTGCAGATCGAAAATTATTCGGTGATATCGGCCCACAAACTGGTGCCGCCGGCTTTGGAAACGCTGATGAGCCTGCCCGATGTGAAAATAGACGGCTTCATTTTACCCGGCCATGTGTCGGTTATCATCGGTTTGGATGCCTATCGGCCGTTTTTTGAAAATTGTAAAACGCCCTGTGTGGTCGCCGGTTTTGAGCCGGCAGATATCCTGCAGGCCATCAGGATGCTGACCGAGATGATTGAGTCCGGCAATCCGGGCCTCGATAATGCTTATCCCCGGGCCGTTACCGCCGAGGGCAATGCCAAAGCCCGGCAGATTCTAACCGACATCTTCGAACCGGTCGACGCTTGCTGGCGGGCGATTGGCCCGATTCCACGCAGTGGTTTGAAAATTAAAGACGAATTCGCTGCGCATGATGCGCTGAAGCAGTTTGACATCCAGGTTCCGGATCCCCAAATTCCATCCGGCTGTGCCTGCGGTGAAATTTTGATCGGAAAAAAAACTCCACCCGAATGCAAGCTATTTCGCAAGGTGTGCACCCCCATGGATCCGGTGGGGCCGTGCATGGTGTCGACCGAGGGGACCTGTGCCGCGTACTATAAATACCATGTTTGAAGGGGGAAACTCCCGATTGCGTATTTTGGATTTCGGATTGCGGATTGAATTGGCAAAGGGCGGAGAGCATGGGGCGTGGGGCAAAGAGCCAAGGGCACAGCGAGTGGGGCTGAGGGCAGATGACAGAGGACTGAGGGCAGAGGGCAGAGAACCGAGATAAAAATAAGAAGTTATTCGTTATTTGTTATTGGTTATTGGCCGTTGTTCCGGCATATCTGGCTTTGATTAAGGTGTTAGCGCGTTGCCCAAATATTTCTCTGACGGCTACGCTGGGCCCTTGCGTTGGAAAGATCTTGAAATATAAATTTCGCCGATGATGAATTGTGGGAGCGGCTTTTAGCCGCGATTGAAATTGAAAATATATCAAATTTATAATTACAACATACAACTGACTACGGACCACGGACCACGGACCACTGACAACTGACAACTAACGACGAACAACTGACCATAATTATGAAAACGGACAAAATACTATTGGACCATGGCAGCGGCGGCAAGATTTCGCATAGTTTGACCACCGACTTGCTGTTGCCGGTATTCGACAGTCCCATACTTGCGGAATTAAACGATGGGGCCATCTTTGACCTCAATGGACAGCGCATGGCATTCTCCACGGACTCCTACACCGTGGATCCCATCTTTTTTCCGGGCGGAAATATCGGTGATCTGGCGATAAACGGCACCGTGAACGATCTTGCTATGTGCGGGGCAACTCCTCTGTATCTTAGTGTCGGGTTGATTATAGAAGAGGGATTTGTCCTGGCTGATCTTGGCAAAATCGTCGACGATATGGGTGCGGCTGCCCGCACGGCTGAAGTCAGCGTGGTTACCGGCGATACCAAGGTCGTACCCAAAGGGGCGGTGGACCGAATTTTTATCAATACCTCCGGGATCGGTTTGATACCATCGTCCATCCATGTTGCCGGCCGCAACGCGGCTATCGGCGATCGGATAATTCTAAGCGGCACTATCGCAGATCATGGCATCACTGTTTTGACCCAGCGTGAGGGGCTGTCATTTGAGACCGGATTGAAAAGTGATACCGCGCCGCTGAATCACATGGTCCGGCAAATATTTGAGGTGAGCGACAAGGTTCATGTGTTGCGGGATCCGACCCGCGGCGGTGTAGGCACAGCTTTAAATGAAATTGCCGATCAATCCGGGGTGGGCATCAAAATTTATGAAGACAGAATCCCTCTTAAAAAGGAAGTCGGCGGCGCATGTGAACTGCTGGGCTTCGATCCCCTGTACCTGGCCAATGAAGGTAAGCTGCTGGCCTTCGTGTCCGCGGAGGATACAGAGGCGGTATTGGCGGCCGTAACTGCGACGCCCTTTGGCAAGAACGCCGCCGTCATCGGAGAAGTGGTCGACGACCACACCGGTAAAGTCGTCATGGAGACGCGGATCGGTGGACAACGCATCGTGGATATGCTGGCCGGGGAGCAGCTGCCGCGCATTTGCTGAAAAAGCATGGGGCAGAGGACGTGGCGCATGGGGCATAGCGCAGAGGGCGTGGCGCATGGCGCAAGGCGCATAGCGCAAAGCGCAGAGGGCAGAGGGCGCGGCGCATAGGACATGGCGCAGAGAGCGGTGCTTGGAGAACAAAATATATAGCAAGGGGCATGGACGCAGAGGGCAGAGAGCAAGGCGCGACGGGTTCAACGTAGACGTGGCGATTATCCAGAGCGTAATGGGAACCACGATTAGTGGGAGGAGGGATGATGGTAAAATTTAGGTTTCAAGAAAAATGATAAAATATACTCAATCTCTTATTATAAGTATCGCGTTATTGTTGACACCGACCTTTGGCGAAGCGAAGGGCGAACATCTTATTGCGGGTCGCACGATGGGCACGACTTATCATGTCAACGTGGTGACCGACCATGATACGGGTATTGCAGGCCTGAAAGAAAGGATCGACGCTCGTCTGACAGCCATCAACAACAGCATGTCCACCTATCAAAAGGACAGCGAAATCAGCCGTTTTAATGCGATGAAACAAGCCGGCCGGACCTTTGAAATATCGGCTGATTTTCTGCGGGTCATGTCGACGGCCCAAACTATTTTTGAGCTTTCCGAAGGGGCCTGGGATGCAACCGTCAACCCGCTGGTGGATTTATGGGGCTTTGGTCGCACCGGTCGGCAACGCACTGCGCCCGGTCAGCGTAAGATCGCAGCACTGCTGCCGAAAATCGGGTTCGATAATATCCGCATCCGGCCGGACAGCGCCCTGGTGAAAAAGAATAAATTCGTTACCCTTGATTTGTCGTCGATTGCCAAGGGCTACGGCGTTGATCAAATCGCAGCCCTGGTCCGCCAGACAGGGCATTTAAACTATCTGGTGGAAATCGGGGGTGAGATATTTGCATCCGGCAAACGGCGGGACGGTAATGCATGGCGGATCGGGATAAATCGCCCGCGCAAAGATGCGGCGTTCAACGACGTTTACAAAGTTGTCGAACTGAGCAACCAGGGATTTGCCACCAGCGGAGATTATCGTAATTTTTTTGAAGTCGATGGAATCCGCTACTCCCATGTTATCGATCCGCGAACCGGATATCCGGTTTCCAACGGCGTGGTCAGCGTTTCGATCCTGGCCGCCAACTGCACCTTGGCCGATGGACTGGCCACCGCGGTTATGGTAATGGGTGTTAAAAAGGGAATTGATCTAATCAATCATCTCGAGGGGGTCGAAGGGCTGATTATCGCTGAGAGACCCAACGGCAGCCTTGGCACTTTTTACTCGAAACGGTTCAAAGTCGTGCAGTGATCATCTCGGAACTTCTAACACCTATTGGAAATAAGACTGTTTCTCATATTCAGGCCTTGTCCAAGCGGCATGGAAAGCTGGAATACTGGAATATTGGTTAGAATCGCATGACTTCTGTACAAAGGCAACAACGTCCTGCCAGACGCGAATCTTTTGAAGCCTTTATTTATGTTTTTGCGATCAATGGCGTTATTTAGCCCATGAAGCGTCGTATTTTGCAAGGTGGTGGCGTGAGCCGTACCCATTATTCCAGTATTCCACCGTTCCATCATTCCAATTGTGAGCGAAGCGAACTGAGTTCAGTTTTCGTTTGACATAAATCGACACACTCAATAAGAAGTACTCCAAAATAAGAATCCAGTTTTTCGGGCCAGTCGAAGATCCCGCCGTCCGGGGCCGGAGATGATGGGATCCGCCGCCATCGGTCGACCACGACCCAAGTAAAGAAGGGATTTCCATGGGGTTATCGATTAGGAAAAAGTTCGAAAGTTTACTTCAGCGACCTTTTTTTGTCATCGTTGCAACAGCACTCATCACCGGGTTATTTGCCTGGCATCTGCCGAATCTTTCCTTTAAAACATCCGTCTATGACCTGCAAATTGAGAACTTGCCCGAAACCGCTCGCTACAATGATTTTAAGGGAATTTTTGGTTCCGATGAGATCATTAGGGTTGTCATAAAAAGTGACAATGTATTCGACC
>Ga0209671_1001156_pt1 | contig 21107 bp, 19 predicted proteins | sample WorMetHERISLAND2_2_FD_187401 | JGI IMG/M metagenome (GOLD analysis project Ga0209671, IMG submission 187401) | Marine gutless worms symbiont microbial communities from Max Planck institute for Marine Microbiology, Germany - Olavius geniculatus... | ecosystem: Host-associated > Annelida >... | reverse complement strand
AGCTTAAATGCCAAATTTACATCGGATATACAACGGCCGTAATGCTGTGACTGACGACGCTGCCTGGCACATCAACAGCATGCCAACCAGCTATATGAGCTATGTACAATTCATCCGTAATGTTCTGCATCAATATTGTAGCATTAGTATTAACTCTTCATTTCTTTCTGGACGTGGATAAGGAATTCACTGTAGGACAATGATGACTCAGATCGGTCTTCCACCAAATGCTGCAGGAACAAGCCTCGCAGTCTGCTGTGCTCCCTGCCAAAAAAGCAACAACGTAACTCACGGTAATCACAGACAAACATAACATAATCTCAGAAAAACGTCTGTAAACACCACAAAATAAATGAAAGCATGCCACTAGCTAAGTAAGGTCTGCACCAATAGCGCCATGAACACTTTCACAACTAATGCTACATATGCTTCAGATTGGAGTTCGCAACCACATTTCTGTAACCAAAATTGTGCGTTCTAACAACTACCAGAATGATATACAAACAGTAAACTACGAAACCAAAGCAGCCTTCTGTTTAAAGGCAACAGTCACATAGAGGGTGGGCCAAAAAAACCGGACCTGTTTGAGCGTTGATAACTCAGCGATGATTACCCATAAAACGGTGTGTTATATGTCAAAGAATGCGGTAAAGAATAAACGACATATTTGCATAGTGAAGCATTTGAATATTCTTTGCATAATTTGCATAAATATTCGTCACCCCCGAAATTCTACCAAATTTGACTGTAACACATGGATTTAACATGGATATTTGAGCTTTTATAACTTAGCGATGTTTATTGACGGAAAGGAGTGTAATATGCCAAAAATTTCGAAGTTGTGTGCAAAAGAAGTGTACAACTTGCATGTCTCAGCATTTAAATATTCTTTGCCTGATTTACACAAAAATGCCCCACCCCTAAAATTATGCTAAATTGGCAGTAATACATGAATTTAAGTTGATTTTCATTCAGCATACAGTAAAACATCAACAATCATTAACATATACGTTGAGTTTAGATGAAATTCGACATAGGCAGTTGCCCAGCTTTTTGCACGACCGTCATCAGTCATTTTAGGCAGCTGATCGATCGCTGCAGTCAATGTGTTCAGGATCAGCTGAGCCCAGCATTCGATTAGCGCACGTTTTAGCTGGTCAATTACTGAAATTCTGTGACCATGCTATCTGTTGCAATGCCTCCACACTGAATCATTTACAGAATTTACATTTGGACTTTTTGGCAGTGAGTTTTTGAGTTTAATGAACGTGGGCACATGGGAGTGCAGGCAAATGCCTAATTTCAGAAGTAATGAAGATTTATGCAAATTAGGCAAAAAGTATTTAAATGCTTCACTATGCAAAATTGCCTTTTATTCTTTACAGCATTCTGAAACTTTTGACGTATCACATGTCTTTCTACCACTAACCAACGCTGAGTTATCAACGCTCAAACAGGTCCGATTATTTTGGCCCACCCTGTATTGTGACATATGAAAAAGTTTTGCTTGAAAAACTACTGTGACAAAACTTAACATCTACGAATGCACGACAGCAGATCTTCTACGACGGCTAACCAGCCACTGCGAATAACCAGCATGCACCGATATTTCACTATAAAAAAAGAAAAAGGCACTACTGTCAATACTCAGGCTTAAGAGCAGAAGGCCAGAGCTTATCAAGGTTTCTAGGCAGTAAGACTGCAGGTAACATAGTCAAACCAGGTGGCAGGCTGCCATTACTTTCCACCAAGCCCACAGTTTTACCTTTCCAGCCACAGAGCATCAACACCCACCCTTTGAGTAGTACCAAATTATACTGCTGCTTTGTGAGCACATGTGAAAAACTTGCCCCAATCATTACCCAACAACTAACCAACCAACTCCCAGCCTTTTGATCGCAGGATGGCTGCCCTAACCACTAAGACACAAAGCCAAATTCTGACTTTTGTTTTCAGTTAAATATTGCTGTTGATTCTGCAAAAAAAAACAAATGAATTACAGCCAATTTCACTACAGCTGAACTCAAAACTGTACGTTCTTTTGATGGCACTTAATTTACTAACTTGGCAGATGACATCACGTATTCTAACCTTAAACCAATTCACCACGCACAATAAAACGGTAGCGTCAGTAACAGCCAAAACGAGTGAACTTGGAACTAACTTCATAATGATCAGTGCTGCAGGGAATGGACGTTGATCATTCAAATAGGCAATGAAGTCGTAGAGCCTGTCCAGTGTGTCATTCTCAATGTCTGGCAGCTTGTACTGTTCATACACAATCAGCTCAGAATTATTTAATACACCGTGGGCCATAAAGAACATACCACTTTACTTCTGTCCATATCTCAGCCAATTATTGACCAATTTTCAAAATTCTTTCAATGGCACACTCTACAGACAATTTGCAATAATGTAATTATTATATATCCCACCACACAGTAAATGCATTTCTACACTACTTTGTGAAATATAAATGTAATCAAAAACTAACGATAATAACAAAAAAAATTGAGGTAAATGAAAAAAACGGTTCAGGCCAACATTGCGATGAATGATTCGTATGACACTATACTGCGTTATAACAACAGTCTAGTGTCATACAGACCATTCACTGCAATGTTGGTCTGAAGTGTTTTTCTTCAATTTTACCAAAATGTTTGTTTGTTATTATCATTATGTATGCATATTTTATTGATATTTCACAAGGTAGTTTAGAGATGCATTTAAGGTGTGGTGGTATCTATAATAATCACATTATCGCAAATTGTCTGCACAGTGTGCCAGTGAAAGAACTTTGAAAATCGGCCAATAATTGGCAAAAAAATGGACAACAGCAAAGTGGAACATTTTTTGGCCCACCATGTACCTGAACATCACAAAATAACATATGACTAGAAAACTGACTGCCCAGTGGTAACTTTGTGTGTGGCCATCGACCTGACCTTTGATCTTTCGAGCATACTCTTTATACCTGCCCTATGGAATGTTCACACCAATTCTGGTTTCTCTATCCCTTTTTGTTTTTGAGTTACAGGCCATATGGGACAGACAAAGAAAGGGATGGACAAGACCCTTAAAAAGTACAAAAGCAACAAAAGAGGAGCAGATCAACCCATCGTTGGCTCAATTTTCTAACAGATGTTGAAATACCACAAAGCTATCATTCACTAAACACAAGTATTTCACAGCTCAAGTTATGACGCAACAACATAAACTGGACACAGAATGCAGTCATATTATTCATTAAGATTTTGGTAAATCTGGGGCATTTGTGGAAATTCATTCCCAAAATGATCATAATGTTTCAAGTGAAACGTTAAGATCTACTCACTCACTTCACATGAAAACAACAGTAATGCTAGTGCTAATGCATCAGTATCAACACAAAAACTGTCCAACTTGCATTTCACAATATCTTGCCACAACAGATTATCCACAGAACACACATGGAACGCAAGCAAAATGACAGCAACCAATACCATGGTGTCCGGCATGCTCTGGTAAGATGGGCAGTCGAGTACTTGTTGACAGAACTGGTCCGAGATGGCAGCACCAATCCACAGATACATATGACTCCCAGTGTCCATCAGGTATGCCCCATGACGATCTACATGCGCTGATGATAGCGGCAGACATGGAGGGTTTGGAATCACTTTGTCTTCTTGGCATATTGCATCCTATGCACGCAGGTGGTTGCCTTCTTAACCATCTGAATGATTTTAAAACATTTTCTTCACACACAAAATGCCAAACTTGTATTGATTTCAAATTACACTGTATGCAGCAGTTGGCAAAAACCTTAACGAATGGGAAACGGTGCACAATAAAAAAGTTGCAAATTGATAAACTAGAAACTTTTTACGTGAAACACCTGCCCTATTCCATAACATTCATTTTCCTGTGTGCATTTTTGCCAAACATCTTTGGTAGTTCAATTCTGTTAGCTTCAAAATGCAAGTGATAAAAAGAAAGATCCAGCAATCCAATGACTTTACACAGAGATGTGGGGATCTGGTCGTTACTACATTAGCATGACAAATTGGTTAAAAAAGCAGCCAATTGCACTGGCGGTCTTACATAAATCGTAGAGCATATAATGTGGAAATGCATACATTGCAAATAAAGAATTTGTGGCTTATAAATTACATCAACGGTTTACAATTTCAACATCCGCATCTTCTCTGACCTTATCGCTAAGTGCATGGACTGGATAGAGGTCAGGATAAATGCACTGGATCAGATAGTGCACTGGCAGCATCTTGCACTGTTCCATCGCAAAGATCCGGTTATCCAGTTTTGTGTTTGTACCAACACGAAATGCATTCTGTACACAACATCATTCCAATCTACAATGCACCAAACCTACCAGTACTGCAATCATCTGAGTAAAACAAGAAATTTGAGCAAAGCTCACAAGACGCGCAAAAGCCTATAGCATTTCCAGTTCAGTAGTTATAGTTTTGAAAATTGCATATCATTTGGACTCAGCCCATCGGGACCATAGTACACTTCAGCCATAGGCGTGTGTGGCGTTGGCGACAGTGGCGCCTCCTTGTGAATGATATAGACTTGCGCAACCCGATATCGCGAAAAAAATCAGTAAAACTCCCTATTTTGGCGTTCAAGGTCATCCAAGGTCATTGGATTCGGCGGCGATCGAAAGCCAGTGTACGACTTCATATTAGTGTTTAATAGTAACCCAAGCCTTATCTCGCACCGTTACTGAGATACAGCGAGTTATTGGCCGAAAATCGCAAATTTTGACCACCCCCCTCTCATTTAGCGACTTCGTTCGGGGTGACCCCCTTTGAGTTTACGAAAAAGCTTTACGGTTCCTAAAACTAGAGTCTTCCAGGCAGCCGATGGTGAAGATTTGGAGATCCTAGCTTGGACCGTTTTTGCCTGATCCACCCGTGTGACAGACAGACAGACGGACGGACAGAATTGCGATAGCTACGACGCGCTGAAAGCATAGCTGCTTTCGCGCGTAAAAAACTGTCACAAAGTGGCTAATGAAATGTGTGATTCGGCACAGGGGAAAATACAGATAAATCCCTAAGAATGCCAAGAAAAGCAAACATACAAATTATTATATATAAATATTCATCCAGATTACCCTGCCTCTCATTATGCAATCATCTAAGTCACCAGCTGCTGTCACAAAGCGACTAATGAAATGCATGACTCAATGCAGCAGCTTCTAGCGAGCAAAAATAGATAAATCCTTGTATCAAAGAAGTACCACAAAATGCAGTTTTTAAATATATGTTTAGTTTGCTGCAGCTGCTGTGTGCTAAAGTTCTAATGCAACGAGGCAAGGGGCTGACCGATTTAAGCATAGCGAGCACGTAGAGGGCCACATGGCGCAGCTGGTATGGACACGGCAGCTGACTGGTAGACTGGCTGATGCCTTGAACAGAGCGGTAAGCAGTCAGCATGTCAACAACGGCATTGATTAATGCCTCACGCGCATCGGTCAACGACGATGACAACGATTTGTCAACAGCTGTAACACATGGCAGCAGCAAACAACTGTCGCATTAAGAAGCAGAAGTGCTCGAACAGCACAAAACTCTGTAGGGGCTTTTCATTTCCCACCATATATCCAGACAAAGTAGCAAAACATCGATCTACAGTTGGCAATGTCAAAGCATCCTAATCATTAATTACAAAGTTCATCAAAATGCTGCATAAATAATTACTTCACTAGAAAATGAAATATAGCAAGCCAACGATCTGTGCATTGTTAACAAAACTTTGCTCAAAAATGTGAATGTACAAATTTTTTTCCAATTTTCTGGAAATGTCATCAACGACAGATAGGATGTTTTACCATTGTACCCTCGATATAAGATGTACCACCGACTATTACACAATACGCATCCTTTAAAAAATTCAGGATCCAGATCACCACTAAAACCGAAGTCATTGTTCTTTGGCCACACCCCTCTAAAACCTTTGCAAAATCCATTCATAACTTTCTCAGTAATACTACAGACAAAAAGACTGACTCAAAAAAGGCAGCTAATTCATCAGAAATTGGGCTGCTTTCACAACAGCCATTATTAGTACCGTTTTTAGCTATTACAGAAACAACTGCATTTGCCATAACCACTGTCACCAATGTTTAATCCAGTTTTCGGCACAATCAGCATTTTAATGCAAACAAGCAGTAGAAATGTCATAATCTTCTATGTTTCATACAGATTTAACGAAAATAAAACAATTCCAATCGTACCCATCTTGGACAGCAGTCCAACAATGGCATACTGGTTAGCATTGAGGAATACTTCTGCTAACGTCGAGGTTACAGGCAGGCACAGAGTGTGCACACGAATACGTCTCTCAGCTGTAAAAACAAACATGTCTCATTCACAGTGCATTACTGTCACATGGCATATTACGATGTAACTCACAAGCAGTTTATCTGAGTTGCCGCATCAACCTAAGTGAAAATGCCTGGACTTTCCGCTTGGCAATAACTGCTTGACTGTCTAAACCATTGGTCATTATAACCTTAGCCAAGCGTACTTTCCGCTGTTCCGTTCCAGCGACCTAGAATTCTCTGATGAAACAGTCACTGAAAGGAACTCACTAGCAACTGGCAACTTTTAAATCTCGGCTGAAGACATCTTAGTTATCTCAATGATTCAAATAACTGAACTGACATGACCTGCAACCAGCGCCTCCAAAGTCACAATCTAACAGAACTATAGAAATATAGCCTATTATTGCTATCATCATTAACTTAATAATAATATGCAAATGAATTATCTTGACTACTTGAACAAGTGGCTGAAATGACCCCCCTTCATTAGAGCCAAGTGCCTCTGTTGTGAGATCAGTAAGTAAACAAACTTGTACACATACAGTGACATATCATATTCCTCCTAGTCCGCGTTTACAACAACAAATGTGCATCTCACTGCGGCAAACAGTTATCTGAATACCTTTGCTGCTGGTGTAGAGAAGTGCTGCCTGGAAACTGACATAGTTCACATCCAGCGTATCCTCGATGGAGACCTGAACGCCAAAACCCGCATCTGGACTGATATTTGGCAGCGACAGAAGGTCGGTCGATCGCACAAAGAAGTTGCCGTGGAACGTGTGAATGCTAAGACCTGGCAAAACATATCAACTTAATTCAATTCATGCAATCAGCTGACATGTAAAAATTCCCGTCATTTCCTAGACACTCAGAGCAGACTGGTAACGGACTGTAACTCAATCCAAAGAATCAAACAAACAGCTGAAGAACGAGTTAACCCGGAAGTATGCTAGGAGTTCCTGGGGCACACCAAATCATGAGATTTTTGAACATTTTGGACAAAACAGTTACATTTAATGTTATCAGTGAAACAATGATCATTCCAACACAACACAGCAAAATTCCAAGTATAAATGTGTGTTTTCCATAATTCTGCAAAAGACATGATTCATTAAAACTAACTTGAGCCAACAGTCACAACAACGACTACAGACTTTTCTGTTCGCTTGCTTACAGAAAAAGTTTTTTTGCACAAGAGCACCTGATGTACTGAATTATTACTGATTTGTAAAACACTGCTGCTAACAATAGTACAAAAAATGCAAAAAAGTAAGCAACAAACAGCCGACCTTTGGTACACCGTATACGCATAACAGCCTCAAAGCCTATCTTGCGAGTGAGATATCGTTGCAATGCTGACTCAAAGTGCTCTGTCTCGGCTGGATTTGTGATAGTGTGGAAGCCGGGGAAATAATACACTGTTCCGCCAGAATACTTCGATATGCCAGCTGACACAGCACAGTTTCACAATCAGAACATGTTACCTGCTATTAGTAATACCACAAATCCACTACGTTCAACTGTATTTAACTGGAAAATATTTCCAGTGTTACTCCACGTCAGACCAGTGAAAGTGAAAGTGCTGTCCAAATTTTCTCTACATGCCCTTCTAGTCAACTAACCCAGAGCGTCAAAGCACTGGATGCTAACATATGTTCGGTGCCACTATAACTAGGTTTCCACCTTGACACTGTTGTCAAGATGAGCCCATCAAGCTGGTGCCTTGATGGGGGACCACGGACGAGGTGCCTAGGAGTAAGCTTGTACTTGCTTGTGAACACTTTTGAGCTAAGCATTTAGACCCAGTAACTTAAACCAACGACAATGTTATGATAATGACCCTGAGCTCTGATGGCAGAGTTTAGCTGCCATGCCCAACTGAAAGACATTAAGTCTAGGTTCGAAAAAGAACAGTGAAAACAACCCACATAGCCTACCTGTTTAATTGAAAAACTAAGACATGTAAAGTCAAAGAGATAATTTCGGAATAAACCCATGTCGCAAACTTACACAACAGGAAAACTAACAACATTTGAAGAAACAAAGAAAGAGATAATTAATTTCAAAGCACTGACTAACCGATGGTGGCGATGTCGGCATACTGTGCATTGAGCATGAACATGTCCACAGCAATCTGCTGAGCCGAGCAGTCCAGAGAAAGCTTCTTATAGAAGTCAGTCACCGGTGACAAGTGATGGATTTTCTACCAAAAACATCAATATCAATGTCACATATAATTAATCACAGCCAGTATGTTAACCAGAATCCAATCACACATGGCTAATACTAACACTAAACACAACTAGAAGAAGTCAAAGATTTTTGCACAGATGCACGGTCTGTTGCATATGAACTCATCCTTTCATCTGATAGCCGAGAATCTGACAATGCTGTGCAATCACAGCACGATGACAAATTCAAAAAACTGGAGTCTGTAACTATAATTAACTGAAACATACCAGACTACAAAAGTATCCTGCATCATAAAACAGATATGACCCATACAAACCTTGCCAAGCCGTTCGTCAGGTTCCTCCCGACTTTTAAGCGCACCCGTTCCAACAGTTGGCAGCTGAGTCTGGATGACTGTAATGCGTCCACCAGTAGGACTCTGTCAAACAACCACACAGCTCATATCATATCATATCATTAAGGCCCAACCTAATCTCGATTACACTGATCAGACACGATCTGTGTAATTGGAAGATTTCCATGTAACTGGAAATGTCCGTGAAATCCCATGCAATTCTAATATTTTTTTATTGTTCCGTATTTCAGGTCTGTTTCTCGATGTTTAGCGCACAATTTTGGTAATTCAGCTATCCATCACCAAATGAGTAAACTCCTACAGAACAGAAGAACAACTGTGAACCTTCAGCATTCACTGCAATGCTGTAAATAAGACCACCAATAATCCTAAGTATCATGTTACCATGAAAAAGTACACTGCTTGCATTGTTTAATCCAAATCCCACTTACCTATCTTTAACAGTGTGCGAATATATCTCGCTCATAATGGTGAGTGTTATTTTGTAGTTTGGTATTTATGACTAAAGTTTCATCATTAACTAATGTATTGCTCTAAGTTGCTGTGTCGATAATCATCTGGGTTCTAAACACCACTACAATGCTGACTACAGTTTTAGAGAAACAATATTTATCCTGCTGAGACCACCAACCAGTAGTTTGTAGGCAGCTTGTAGGGCAGGACCAAGAGCACTTCCAGTCTGCATGTTCTTCTCAAACCAGACCGGTAATTTGTTGAGAAAATCAATGACCATCTCCTTGGCCTCGTGAAGATTGACTAGCAGGCCATCAGGACACGGAACAAACACCTCTGTTGTTACAACAGCACAACAAATCCATAGACTATCTGTATGAATATGGTAACCAACAAACAACATCAAGAGATTAAACATATAAATGTTTAATGCACAAATGATACAAATTTTCCAGCACCAAATAAAAAAAACTTTTGTTTCACACTGCAATCTTATTAGTGAGTGTGCTGCCAAAGTTAAGCTGTCCAAAAGTAAAAATTTTACTCATACAAAATAACAATAACATGAAACAACTGCAAAATTTGTTTACACACATCCGAGTCTTTGTAAGTAGACATCCAATCCATTTGAACATACCACTGTATTATAGTAAACAAAAAACACTCAGTATTTTGACACTAATGGCTTAACAACAAAAACAGGTCTAATTGATAAAAAAATTGGTCTAAGCCCTCGAAAAGTTCACTAATGTAGTACCTGGACTATCCTGGAATAACTCTAGAAAAATGGCAAGTAATAAATGGTGTAAGAGCAATTAAACTACACTAAGTAATACATCAGTCGCTTCACACAATTCAATGAGTTTACAGGTTTTTCCTCACCGTTAGAAGTGTTAGAAGCATACTCGGGCAAACAGAGGTATACTACGCAAACCCACATCATTCTTCCGATAAAACTGACAACACAACAACACATCATTAGAATAACAGTTACCATCCAAGTCCGAAATGATGAACATCTTCGGCTGTGGAAATGATGGATCAAGACCATAGAAATAGAGCACGGAGTCGAAAGCGATAAAGCCGATCTGTGTGCGACTATCACCCGGCAGGCGATCCAACTCATTCAGTAGAATCCGACAGAACATATCGAGATAACCTGCAGATCAATGACAGCATGTACATAACATATACACTTATACACCACAACAACTTCACAAGTTAACTGCAGCTCATAAGTAACTGTTGCAAGAATCAACTCATAATGATAACAATACTACTGTACAAAAGCCACAAAGTTACAACTTATTTTTCATCATATCTCAATAGACAAATAAAAGATTAAACCTCTAACATGTCCATAGCAAGTAATAAGTTAACCAGGCTGATGTCAGATAAACAGAATTTTTCAGTGTTAAGCCTTCAAACAGTCAATGAACAAAATCGAAAGGTTTTACAGACTGATCAGATTCAGACAAAGACAAGAGATTAAGCTGTCACAATGTCAAGCTGTGACGTCTATGCTGTTTCAAAAATCAGAACACACTGAACAGCAATGACAGAAAACATACAGAAACCTGTTTCAATGGCGTTGAATGAGACGTCGAGTAGAAATAAATAAACTGCAGGCTGTGGAGGTCTCAACTACAAAACAGCAACATGAAATACATGAGTATCATGACTGTCACAATCTTTCAGCATCTCTGTTTGCTCATTTTTATCCTAGTCACCTACAACAGCTTCAGCTCCATAGTGTTAATCAGACATCTAGCAAACTGGCACTACTATTGGTAATGCTACTATCAACATAGCTATTAGTGTCAATATCATTACGTAAATATTACTCATTGACAACTTCACTTTCCAAACCACTATGGCAAAGGCTTGCAATAGTCTTGCAGTTTAAGATACTGCCAAACTGTTTACTGTTGACTTTCTGTCAGTGTCTAAACTCTTAAAGACTCATTTGCTCCAAACTAGCTTTGACTGATAACCTAGCAAACATATCTTAATCACTCTGCATAATGTGACATAGATCACATAGCTTTGTTTCTGACAATGTAAAGTGCCCCCCCACAAAAGCCCACATTCACAGCATTACTTCCGTGGTCTTATGGCAACACCTTCCCTGGTACACTTACAGTTTTACACTTACACATGTATCACGCAATACTGCATAATACCAGAAAAATGCCAAACTAACCATGTACTCTGACGGAGCAATAAATTCTATGGTAGATGATCTGATCTCCGGTCTGCGCTGTGGCTCACCGTAAGTCTTGCTCACCGGGTCAAAACTGAATTCGTCTGGCACTGCAACAGACACCAGATAGATCTGTCACTTTTGTGGGCTCCTTCAGAGTAGACCTATACTGCTCACATTAAACTACATTATCACACGACAACAATGCTGACTACTGCTGTCATCTGCTAAGATGCTACTTCTGCTTATTCGACAGTTTTATCTCTACACTACAGTTCACTAGCAGTGACTTTATCCTTTAACAAAAACACAACAAGAACTTAGATCTCACCACCTAGCAACTATCAAATGCAGACTTTAATTTTTGCCTACCGCAAGTGATGAACCACAGTAAAGAATACAATAACGTCAGTCACTAACATTCGTTTGCACGAAAGCACAAGTTGCACTTCCAGCGACGCACGTCGATGAACGTGACAAACGGGTTGATGTAAGTCCTACAGCTTCGACATCGAACGATCACACTCGACTGAATCACTGGCAGCTGCTGTTGACAGACACACACACACAATGTTACAACTTTATGCACTAAGTAGATAAAGTAATGTCCTTCTTAGACCATAACGCTCACACGGCAACACTGACCTATTTCCTTAGCCCTCAGCCAGACACCAGTTTACACTGCAAGATTATGGATGCAGGGCTAGTCCACTATACATGAACCAATACACCGCAATGCGACAACTTAATGCACTCAGCATGTGAAGCAAAGCCCTTCCTGAGCCAATAAGGCTCACATAGCAACACTGATCTATTTCCTCATCCCTCAGCAGACACCAGATTACACTGCATGGTGTGCACTGTGCCTGTTCACATCCCAGCTTTCTAATCACTGCACATACCTATACCAAGGAGGAATAGCCAGGCTGAGTTGACCTGGGTGGCTCATTATATGGGTTTACCCATCTCATGACAGGCCTGATGCGGTGTTGATTAACTCTGCTGATCAAGACCAACATGTTAACCACTACACTAAGCCACCACCATAGTAAATATCTAAGTCAAACATTGGCAAATACTAGCAGTTACAAGTAACTGAATAACTAACTTAGCCAGATTTACTAGATGATAGTGCAACTGCCTGGACAAAGCAGAGACCATTCTATTGCAAATATACATATATAGATATTCAAATCACCAAGGCAAAAGGTTGTTAACTCAGGAAAAGAATTACGACAAAAAAAGCCCAGCTAATGCAAAGGGAAACGTGCAACAGCGGTGAATGCTTGAAAGCCCAGTAACACAAAATCAGTTGCACAGGGTGCCAGACAAATGGTGGCTAATTATCTGATGTTTTACTCGTACTCACCAGAGGGTGTGACCTGTCTCGCTCTGCCAACGTCATATCGGCTGAAAATCGCAATTTTCCCTATCCCCTCTCATTTAGCACCTTCGTTCGGGGTGACCCCCTTCGAATTTATGGAAAAGCTTTACGGTTCCTGAAACTAGAGTCTTCCCGGCAGCCGATGGTGAAGATTTGGTGATTCTAGCTTGCACCGTTTTTGACTGATCCACCAGTGTGACAGACGAACAGAATTACGATGGCTAAGACGCGATACAGCAGTAGCTGCTGTTGCGCGTAAAAATACAACGAAACCTCACTCAGTAACACAAACTCTTAGCATTTCTCAATGACAAAAACAACCCTTCTAATACCAATGTATCTCCATGGGTATTTGGAGTCTGATTTTGTCTGTAACATAGCATGCACATGTTGTGCACTTACCGAGAGGTCTCTGAACGGATGCAGAAGTAAACCTAGCGGCAGTCGACATTTATTCAGCAACGACTGTGTTGAAGGTATAGTATTCAATGTACAGCACATGATCCTGTCAGCAAAACACAATGTCTTGCCACAGGATAATAGATCAACTGAATGACTCAAACAGACTATGCTGAAAAACAAATCATACAAATGTATGTTACACAACTTGACTTCTTCTGTCTTTTCCGGATGAATAGTAGCTTCGAATCTATTTGGCTCCTGCAGTAATATCCTCAAGCAAAGTAAGTAAAATACATCAATGTTATCACTAATGATAAGTAATCAATTAACAAAATAACAATACACGCACACAGAATCATGAATAAAAAACAACTTTGCATTGCAGTAATAATAATAATAATAATAATAATAATAAGGGAACATTTATATAGTGCACTATCATTTCGAAGAAATCTCTAGTGCGCTTGGCGGTCAAGTATGAATACTGCAAGTTCATAGTGTCCGCTAAAAACGAAACGAAACTGCGACAGGTCCGGTAATGTCAGTACTTGAGCAAACTGTTCAAACATCAGATTGTAAATCCGTTGACTGTTCGCTGATGACGTTGTCGGTTGGCTTCCACGATCCATCGTTGCACAGATGTCTTGTGCACGCTGGTCAGCAAGGCACGCCGTTACGGTCGAATGCGTACAATTGCAAACACGCCTACACACAGCCACGGCAGCCTGGCCTAGAGACGCGCACGTCCAACATGCCGGCCAGCACGTCGTGTCAGCACAAAGCAAGACATCGTAACATGGCAAGTGTCAACGACGGATGAAACAAGGCGTCAAATCAGCAAAACAGAACAGCCAAACGGACCACCATATGTAGCAATTCAATACAGCAAAGTATCATGTCGCAGAACGCACTCGTGCCGTAGCAAAACACTAAAACATGCAGCACTTCTCAAACACGCCTCATGCTGCAGGCAGCGCAAACATATAGTAAGATCCTATTAGCAACATACAGAACCAGTAATAGTTAATTTTAAAGGTTGTTTCAGAACATTTAACTAAGCACTGTATTATATGTGTTCCCATTAAATTCGCCAGTCAAAAATCAGAAGCGGTAATGATGGTTCAATCAACAGTGATGAAAAATGACTAAAAATAACGTTAAAAATCAATTGTACTGACTCTGGGTTGCAATTAATCTTCTTGTAGTCATGAGGCAGATTTGGATAAAGAATTTCTGAACTGCCAACAGTGAGGATGTTACGCTCTTGAAGTAAGTTCAATGGACGACTTAAGTCCTGCAAACAGTTCGACAACATATGCGTAATATTATTTGGCAGTATTGAACTACTTCAGTAAAAATATCAAGCATGTAGTACATTTAGCTTATGTTAACCACGATTACTGAACATTGCCAAAGTGAATAAAATCTGTGACAGTAACCAAAAGCATCAAACAAAAAGAAATAGTAACCAAGTAAATGAGTCAGTTTGATTGGTTCAACGTGTGAGAAAAATGTTAGATTACATTATATTAAAATATACACCATTACAAAATACAGTACAATAAAGCACAATAACACGCCACAATCAAAAATTCAATACACTATACACTACATACTTGACAGAAATACAGGGTGGGCCAAAAAAAGTGCCACTTTACTTTTGCCCATATCTTCGCCAATTATCAACCGATTTTCAAAATTCTTTCATTGGCACACTCTGCAAACAATTTGCAATAATTATTACATATCCCACCACATGGTAAATGTGTCTCTACACTACCTTGTAAAATACCAATGAAATATGCATACATAACAATAACAACAAACATTTTGGTAAAATTGAAAAAAAACTTCAGACCAACATTTCAGTGAATGGTCTGTATGACACTAAACTGTGTGGATCTAACGCAGTCTAGTGTCATACAGATCATTCATCACATTGTTGGTCTGAAGTGTTTTTTCATTTACCTAAATTTTTGTTATTATCGCTAGTTTTTGCTTACATTGATATTTCACAAAGTTGTGTAAACACATTTACCATGTGGTAGGAGATATAATAATCACATTATTGCAAACTGTCTACAGAGTGCGCCAGTGAAAGAATTTCGAAAATCGGTCAATAATTGGTGAACATATGGACAAAAGTAAAGTGGCACGTTTTTTTATGGGCCACGGTGTAAATAAAAATAAACAAAATGAGCATCACGGCATACTGGACACAATCGATGCTGCAGACAATCACACACAGCAAGTCTGTGACCTGATGTTAGGTGCTTGCTCTGAAAATAATGCTTAGTATTTATTCCGACTTAAAAATCGCTGTAAGTATTATGATTATGACGATGCAAACCTGCAGACGCATGGAGTTGAATCCATCAGACAATGATCCCGCATAGTTGCTGGCTACTGTTGCATTGTGGACGCTGCCTGCTGGCGGGATGACCGATGCGGGCTTCGAAGACAACGAAGTGGGATATTGCTGACTCTTGGTGGCCACTCCAGCTGGAGCTGGAATACTGCTCGGCTGTACAGGAGATGGAGTAATGTTTGTAGAGACAGGAGACCTATAACCACTGCTAACTGGATACGTCGGAACAGGCGCAGCGCTCGAAGGAGGGGGTTCATAAGAACTACTAACGGGATATGTAGGAATGGGAGCAGGAGGCTGTGGAGTTGATGAACTTGGAGGATACATTGGTCGAACACTGGGCAAGGCAGCCTTGGTGAAACCTGCTGGCGGTGGTGTCTGGCCTTGAACAGGTGCAGACGGACTTGTAACGCTCGATACTGGAAAATCAGTGGGCGGCGGCTACAAATCAGCAAAACAAAACATCAAACATACAAAAAATTCTTGAAGATGTTTCAGATACAATATTTCAACTCACGTATCATATTTTACTATACATAGTAAAACATCTGATCGTTTATCTCAATGCCGCATTTTTTCAGGCATCAAGTAAACTTTCATAAAATACTGCAAACTGCCTGCTATTCTTCCTGCTGCTCGATAAGTTTTCACACACAAATAGTTATCTATCTAACTGTTCTCTAGTAGCTAACATCTTGCACAATTTTTACCATAATACAGCTTTAGTAGAAAAATTCACGTTTGCCTATTTGCACTCTCGTAATAATTTTGCCATGTTACACTATGCTGTTACCACTTACCATTAGTAATTATTATTCTTATACCACATGCTAAGGTAGGTTTATGCCACAGACTCTGAATGATTCAGATGGCCACAAAAGCAGAAAGGCGACAACAATAAGCATCGCACGGCTACTGGTAGCAAGTTGCAGGCAAACTGGAACAGCGTATTCAAAATAAACTGCACCTACCACTGGAGGTCTCAATGGAGCTGAGCTTGTAGCCACTGGTACTGGGGGCGGAGCATACAAAGGTGGAGGTGATGATATACTGGCAACACCTGCACATCCATACATACACACAGCTACTTAGCTAGAACCTCATAGAATTAAATGCATCATACACAGGTAGTACATTATCAAAGTACACAAGTAATTATATATTCATACCTAAAATATGGCACCATGACTAAACATAGTCAATCACATGTTCAGTTGACGTGTAAATGAGATAACTTACGATAGCATAGTATCACACACTCCATTCTTTAATGGTCAGCCTATTTTTCTAGTTACTTTAGCTTAGTCTGATGTCCGCTATTTACTTTTGGGAGCCTCTGTGGCACATCGTACTTGTACGGGCGGAATACCAATTGAGTTGCCCACAAACAGCACCAAAGCACCGAAAGACGGTACACTGTGTAAGACTTTCATCGGCTAAATATCAGCTAAGTATACCATCCAGCCAACTCATTCAATTTTATCAATATTTCCCAGAATTATGAGTAATTACCAGTGCCCATTACCTTTAACAATACTGAGAGGAATAAACGTTGAAATTACTCCAAAGGAGTATACAGGGTATGCCAAAAAATGACCCAACTTGTTTTCGTCAGAACTTCGTCAAATCTCCACCAAATTTGATCATTTTTTGGCACACAAATAACCAAGACAATAGAAATATGTGAAGTACACTCACTGTCCATCTCACCCAATTTATGTCAATGCACTACAGTGCAAAATGCAGGTGCTCCAAATTGTTGCATAATGCTTAGTTGTTGTCACCGTAAAAGTTCTAACAACTTAATTAAGCACACAATAAACTGAAATGTGATTTATTTAGCAGAATTATAAGTTCGCGTAAAAACTTGCTTCAAAATTATCCAAATGTATGATCAAGGTGTACACAATGGTTTAGAGGTGATGCCACAGCTGATAGCGGCATTAACGATCAACTGATGAAACTGCACAACACTCATTCATGGATTAAATGTGTTTGGAGCTCATTAGTCAGCTATTTTGTTATCTGTTATTTTTAACGTAGAATATTTAATAACATAAAATTATTAAATCACCTGGTGCCTTCAGTAGCAAGTTGAAAATGAAAAGATGAACAATCTGATACAGATATTTATCGTGTAATGTGACAACTTGGAGCATCTGTGTTTTACACGATAGTGCGTTGACATAAATTGGACGAGGTGAGAGGTGGACATTGAGTGTACCTCACATATTTCTATCATCTTGGCTATCTGTGTGCCAAAAACTATCAAATTTTGTGGAGATTTGACGAAGTTCCGACAAAAAAACAAGTTGGATCATTTTTCTGGCACACCCTGTAGATGAAAAAGACTTGTGAAATATCTATTCACGCTGCAGTCTGGCTATGACAATGTTATAGTAAAATAACTTACCAGGAGGTGGGTTTGGTGCAAACTGTCCTTCCATATCATCATACTTCTGTGTAGCTACAGGAGAAGGCACCCGTGACGACTTCTGCGATGTCGTTTCTGTCAAACAATCACACAACAAACACTTGCATTTGCACTGAATACTGACAGCTTCCGTATCTGCAAGTTACCACTGCATCAAACAGACAGCATTATTAAACATAGTTCTCTGTCTACAGCTCCCTGCTGTAAAATACTAATCCCAGCAAACATGTTCATAAAATGGGCAGTTAGAAATAGATGCCAAATAAACAAACATATACGTTGAAATGGAACTGTGCTAGACAATATCGAGAGAATCAACAAACCAAATTGATCAAGTCAGCCATCAAATTTTCAACTCTAATCAAACTTTGCATAAGATCAACATTCAACAACCAAACCAAGCAGACATCTTTTGATGAATCACATAAAAAACATCAATCAACAGAAATTGCATTAGTTTTTTTTTCAACATGAGCAGGCTAGATTCGAGCTGCATGCAAATTTTACAATTTCTACCAAACTAAACAAGAAATTTGAGCTAATGCTCATGAGACGCGCGAAAGCCTACAGCAGTTCCTGTTTGCAAATTGTCAGTCTATCTCCAGCCATTTTGTCGTGACTATTACGCAAGCACCGCTCTTTGATGCATTCGTGCGCAGGTTTCCTTGAACCTAGAAAATCGAGACTTGGACCGTCGAAATCTACATTCAATTCGGAAAATTTCATATGCAGCTTGTCTATGTCTATCTCAATTGCTTTCGGCCCAATTTGCTCTCGAAATGTGTCTTGCAGCCCGAAATTGCCAAAAAATTCATAAAAACCCCTATTTTAGCATTCAAAGACATCTAAGGTCATTGAATTCAAGAGCCAGTGTATGACTTCCTATCAGTGATTAATAGTAACCTAGGCCCTATCTCGCACCGTTGTTGTCGATTTATTGGCTAAAAATCACAAATTTTCCCCACCACCTCTCATTTAGCACCCTCGTTTGGGGTGACCCGCTTCGAATTTCTGGAAAAGCTTTACGGTTCCTGAAACTAGAGTCTTTCAGGCAGCCGAAGGTGAAGACTTGGTGATCCTAGCTTGCATTGTTTTTGACTGATCCATCTGTGTGACAGACGGACAGACAGACGAACGAACAGAACTGCGACGGCTAAGATGCGCTGAAAGCAGCGAGTAGCTGCATTCGCGCGTAAAAATTGTCCCGCAAACATATTAAACAACAAATTTACCGGAGCCACAAGGTGTTAGTGCACCTCCAAAACTATCAGACACGAGCGGCGCAGTGTGAACCTGACGTGAATACTGTCCCTGACCATCGAACGGCACAGGCAACTCGTGCGGCCTCCCGGCTAAAATAACAATTAATTGGCATACATTCATTATTCTACAGCACAACCTGTCACTCTTGCAATCACATATTGCAATTACGGTAAGGTTTCCCTTGTGAGATATTCCAAACTAAAAGTCAGTGGCACTCTGGGTTAAGAAAGTACGGAGGGGAAGGGTCAAAGTTGCAATTTCCTGACAGATTGCTTTCTTACACAGCAGATTATGGGTGTTCAAAAGTACAATTTTGCTCATAAATCTCCTAAACTGGTGCTTTTTCAGCTCCAAATTCTTGGGTATTTTTGGAAAGAAAATTATCGGACAAAAAACAAAATTTTCCAAAAAGCTAAAATTTAGGGAGTGGCAACTGACCTCTGCAATTGACCCATGACACCACTGCAATCTAGTTAAAGTGCAAAAACCAAAAGTATGAGAGTCGTTCCATAAACAAGCTTACAAGTTCATATAATAGAAGAAATCAAAATACACGTTTTGTAAGGAATTTAATTCTGAGTGTCAGCTAAGAATTTTATTAGAATGACGTCACTGTGATGTCATTTATAAACATTAAACAAGGCGATGTTGCCACTGAAATCGGCCCATAATGAACAGCATGCAGTTATTGCTTTTTTGTCGGTAAAAAGACTCAATGCTAATCAGACTGACTCTGACATGCATCCAGTATAGAGCGACAAGTGTTTTACGAAGCCAACAGTACACGTCTGATGAAAGAAAATGCTAGATGGGCAGAAATCTGCATCAGACACTGAGGTGCAATCAGTCATTCGTCAGTGGCCTGGGCAGCAGTCAGCATCGTTCTTTGCAACGGACACTCGGAAACTTGTTGACAGATGGGACAAATATTTGAACTAACTTGAATGACATGTGGAAAACTAAAGCATTAATGTTTAGCATTTAAAAAAGTGACATTAACTCATTAAGTTTATTCGTCTTTCTTAAGCCGTTTCACTTGCGAGTTGTGATAGATTGCTGGTGGGGAAAATAATACACAAATACACTGTGTTCTATTAAGAAATGATGTCACAATAATGGCGTCATCAAAAAAATTTTCACATACATTTGGAATGAAATTCCCCACAAAATGTATATTTCAGATTTTTTCTATTTCAAGAACTAATGGAATGGCGACATTTTGTAATTTATTTATGAAACGACCCTTGTAGTAGCAAAAAGTATTCAAGGATTTGCCTTCGACCACAATATAAATAATTCACCACTGTCTGCCTGTGTTAAGCTAGCCTGAGAACAAACCTGCCAGCATCACAGGCAAGGCAGAAGCAGCTGATGACGCAGCAGTGGGAGGCTGTGGTGACTGAATTCTCATCACCGGCGGAGGTGTTACATCAGTGGGCCGATACGGCATTCCAATGTGTGGAGGCACAGGTGGCCCAACAGGACTGATTCCTGGTCCGGGATGTGACGGCCGAGCAGAACCAGCCATAACAACAGCCCCTGGCTACAAACACAACATTTCTTAGACACTGCAATGAACAAAAAGGTACACTGGTACAGCTAACAAGTAAAAAAAAAATAAACCCAACTAAGACGACATGGGATGACTCTTGTTCTATGCAAAGCAACAACTGGATAAATTGAAGCCAATATGATTTGGCTATGCATACACCGATACAGAA
>Ga0209671_1001155_pt1 | contig 21109 bp, 8 predicted proteins | sample WorMetHERISLAND2_2_FD_187401 | JGI IMG/M metagenome (GOLD analysis project Ga0209671, IMG submission 187401) | Marine gutless worms symbiont microbial communities from Max Planck institute for Marine Microbiology, Germany - Olavius geniculatus... | ecosystem: Host-associated > Annelida >... | reverse complement strand
TTCCATTAGAGCGACACAAACGGGTTTGTCGCGGACTTGTCACGGACTTTGTCGCAAACATCTCGACATGTCGAGATGGTTTGTGTCCGCGACTTTCATGATTTGCGTCCACGACTTTCCCCGCGGGGAAGTTTCGGTGAAAGTCGGCATAATGGAATTTGGGCTTTAGCAAACCATCGATCAACAGTTTTTATCGCATAAGCAAAAAACATTTCGCGTTGGTCGGAAAAAGTTACAGCACTGGTTCGGTCCTACGTCTGGTGCGGTGTTTCGTCGGACCCCACTGGTTGACTTCCTGCTACTGCGTGGGTCTAGATGTTGAATTCGTTTTTCTTCAGCGAACGCTGAAAGCGGTATTCATTTTAGCGGTGCGTTAATTGCTTTAAGTTTCAATTTTGCAATTGGAAACTTATCTGCACGATGTCGATAATTCATCTATTGAATATTAGCACTATCTTCAGCACAGCTACTGCTCTTGGCGCATGTAGCCTACATGTTGTCTGTAAAACGCTGCGCATAAAACTGGAGAGAGTTTGTGATGCAGTGACTAATTTTTCCATGCACTGCAGGATTACCTTAACGTCATCAGGGGCCTGTTACAAAGTTAAAGGTTAAAGTTTGTGCATAGATCTTAATAGTTTTTATATGCCAGAGCTGTGGAGCGTCACCTGCCATATGGAATTGCAGTTTTACCTGTCACCCGTCAGGCGAACACGCCCCGCCATAACTTTAGCCATACAGGCAGATACTCAACTTACTTCCCCGAAGGGATGAAAGGCTGAGTTGACCTTAGTGGTGAATTATAGCCTATACCAATTTTGTTTACCTGTCTGTATAGACAGTCAGTATTAGTAACCACTTGAAATCAAACCCACGATCTCTTGATGTAAGTCCACCGGCTGACCGTCACGAAACTAAGCAACCATTAAGTTTGAATCGTCGTATACCGCAAAAAGTTTTATGCGGCACCATGTGTGAGAGCTGCTGGTCGAGACGTGACTAGCAGTGAATTGTTTTCTTTTACAATAGCATCACGTGATTGGTGACTGTTTCTTGACTTTGGACTGGCTGAAACAGCGACCGTTATGAGTATTAAGCATCGTATAGCCTTCTGTATAGGATACGGATGTTATGCGCGTATAGCTTGACAGCAGAGAGTTATATATAGGCCTAGATCTACGTCAATAGGCCTACGTAGGTGCACAGGGAAGTGAATAGGGGTAGGGCCGCAATGATAAGGGGAGGGCGGTGAGAAACTGATAGTATTTATCGGAACGTTTGACTACAGTAGCCTCGCCTATGAACTATACTTGGCGACTAGCCTACTTTTCAAACTTATTATAAACATAATACAGGCATTATATTTACATTTTGTTTATAGGTTTAAAACTGAGATTTGTCATGTTTTAGGCTTAAAACTGTTATGCGTTTTGTATGCAATTTATTCGTGTTTTCATTCAGTTATAGTGTAATTTTTATAATAACGCCGCTACTGCATGGTCGTGTTAATGAAACGGTTCAGAGTTCTTGGCATTAGGCCGTCTTGAAAGTCGTACTGAGTTTAAGCCACCATGCGCTACCGACACTGTCCGTAGAACAGCTTACAAAGGTAATGGACTGTGAAAGTCGCATCGTGAATTCCATGATAAAAGTAATAAATTTACAGATATCGAACTTGCAAAGAAAGCCGTTACGTTACAAACGCGCGCGACGGACTTGACTTCATTCGATATATGCTTACTGGTTATGCATTAATTAATAATAATAAATAATAATAAAGAGGCAAAAATATCAGCTGTGTAAGACGAACTTTTGTCAATGTACGCATAAGCATTATAGTTAATTATGCCAGCTAACAAGCCTGTAAACAGAAGGTGAAAAGTTTGCTTAGGCCTATATGGTTCACACAATAACGAAACTGAAGATTGTGTTCAAAGCGACAGAACTGAACTAAAATGTAATACGACTTGACGCGCATGCACTTCGTATCTCAGTTCAGTCCGCTTCATTTTTGTTGCTATGAACACATCTTTAGCCCGCGAACGACTTGAACAGTAACAGAAGACACAGGTGAAAATATATACTTTTTCCAGCCATACACATACGAGTACACGCCAGAAACATGCTGACTAACAGTAGCAAAGAAAACAAAACGTTGATAATTAAATTTAAATCAATTCATCATTGTCTGTCAATGCCACACGCTAACAAAATACAAAAAAAAAACAGATTACGACAGAAGAACAATTTCAAGAGTATGTACAACATACAGATGTAACAACTGAAGAAATTTGAAAAATGACTGCAGCGATACTTTCTGCAGATTTATAACGTTAATGGTACAATGATTATAGTACAGATGCGCGCTCGAGTTCTCGTGTTTGGCTAATTACTCAACAGTTCATAATCTGCAATCAACACAACAAGACAGCGCTGTCAGCAACCCGTTAACTTTACTGAGATACGTTGAAGTATGTAGGCCTTAGAAAGTTAGAAGTAAAAACTTTACAACAATGTAAGCGACATTTATCGTTTGAAAGTATTCCACAAAGGATAACGATAGGCTTACATTTGTCAATCTCTATTTTCAAGCACACATTCTTTTGTCGGTAATCACCTAAACGAATTGAAAACAACAACATTTTAAGTGATTTCAAGAAATGCCGAAGACCTAGGCTTAGGGCGAACGTGTTTGGTGCAAAAATTGCATGGATTTCTGTTGAATGATGAGTGAGCACGATACTGCGTATACAAGAACCATTTATACTTTCAGTTTGTGCTAGATGCGGGAAATGTACCGGTATACTTTGTTTCACGTTATGTCTGTTCAGACATTTACTCAGAAGTGCAGAAAGTATCAGCGTAATTATTGCAACATCATGAATGTGTGCGATCGAGAGAATTTACCATTTCATGGCGCACAGACGACTATTGACTTGCTGCCTCGTTGTTTTCGAAGAACATGAAATCCTACAACAAACGAAATGTTCCTGTCAGCACTCGCCGCTCACTCACCCATACTCCGCACGCATCAATTACGTCAAACAAACAAAAGGCCAAAATTACAAGTTTATCTACGCACAAAATGTGCCACAGGAATAACAGGAAAATTCGAAAGTGTTGCATGATCGACTAACAACGCGCGTTTTTATCGATACTTGTAAAAAAAATTCCCGTGCTTCCAGTTTGTCTCTCAATTCCCACCACTTTTATTAGCTTCTCGGAAAAAATATCGCTGCAGTGTGTTGCTTGCTTTCAAGGTTCTACTGAAAAAAAACTGTTATTCTCGTATCTGCTGATTTTTGTCATTATTGAATAGCATTGTTGCGTTTGTCTGGACAGCGGTGACTTCAAAACCACGTTACGTGGCCCGAGGATCAAGAAGTCTGTGCATCACTCCTTTCGACGGCTAAAGAAAATAAAAATGAAACGTATTTGGCTGTTATGCGTTTTTGTCGAACAGTCGCTCAGACATTGCTGGAGAACAGCATACATGAAGTGCTGATGACGTTAAAAACACAACGCTTGTCAGCATCAGGAGCCTTACGTCTGGCAGTTGCTGCATCTGTTGAATTAATCAATAACCCTCTAATAGCATCCGCAGCCTGTCGTCAGTGCAAACTATAGACCTACACGTAGCTGCAGAGTTTAAACCGCAATTGAATGCTCAAACATAACTGACACTAAAGCATTGAGTGTTTGTTTTACTCAAACGCACTAACAGAATAATTCTTTGCTGGCGTACATGTATCTGAGCATAATTAGTGTCATAGATTGAATATTGAATATTAAACGAAAATTTATAATGTCGAAAAAAAGCAGAACGTTAATCTTGTGCTATTGATACAACTCCATCAGACGCGCTAACAACTACATGTAAACAGTCTTTTAATTACTATTTCGTTTTCGGTGGTTTTACAAAAGTGATACACTAGAGGTCTAAATTACTATCACAATAGTTTCAATGTCATTGACAAAAAATAAAATGACCAAAAAACAATCGCTGGAACGCGCCTACTCCGTCTCTCCGTTCCGTCTTTTTCTTAACTCGGGAACAAAGAATCTAAATAAAACTTTCAATTTTTTATGCATTAAGCGCAGACTTACAATAAGGAAAACAGCTCCAAGCAGAACGGTCTTCATCCGCACATCCATATCCATCGGAACTGCATCGCACCACAGACACACTAGCGTAGCCATGGGAGGCCACTGGGGGCACGTGCTCCCCCCTCGGTGCCTACCCATTTACTCAAAATAATGCCAAAACGCAGCAAAACACATCACTATCACACCAAAACATCTAAAAATTTTCTAGGGAAGGCCCCTTTCCCATGGGGAGGGGACACCCCACCCTTAAGTGCCACACTACAACTAGATTCTGGCTACGTCACTGTAGAGACAGCGTACAAAACACGCACAAAAACTTAATTAGGGCTACTTTTGCTCGTGTTCACTTATGTGTTTGTTTACTCATTCAGTTTTTGAATCTAAAGAAGTCCAGATAAAGATGTATGGAAATGACTATCCTAATAAACTTATGCTTTACAGAAACAAAACATTGTAGGCCTAAACATTACATTACATTCAGAGAAAATTTACATTGAAACGAATTGGTGTATTTAGGCCTACATGTTCGTACGTGCCATAGACCTCTATGATCGTGAGAGTAACGAATAAATCGTCAACTTGTGGCATCGATAACATGATTTTTGCAATCTGTAACATCACTTTCTATGCATCTTTATTGTACGCATAAATAATTGTGAAACATTACATTTCCTCGAAGCGTTACAGTTAAGCAAGCCAAAATGTGTTTACTGCGTAAGCTTTTTATATTTATACCAATTTGGCCCGCCCGTCAGACTTTATGTACTATAGTCTACATTATGAATCGTAGAGAAGCTATTAGTTACAATTGACTCCGAAGTTGTCGGCGTCGGTGAAGTACTCCTGCACAAACCCTGACCACTGCTTACTGATCTTGCCCACCTCTTGGTCACCGTTTGCATCGTACACCTAAAACACGAAATATACACCATACAATAGGCCTATAGGCTTGTTACAATTTTATACAACATGGCCCTTAAGATGTAGGCCTAGCGGCATAGGCCTACTTCAGACTATAGCTCAACTCAGCCTCTTAGCCTCGGTGGTGGGATAAAAATTAGTACAGTTACTACTGCAGTAGCTTACGGGCTACGGGTTAAAAGCATAGTTAGGCTGATCGGGGCAATGGTATGTCTGCTGGTTGCACCACGGCTCCGATTGCGGACACTGGCAGTCTGGCAATGGATGGCCGCACAATGTGCAGCGCGGTATCATCAGCTCATGCCGATCAGCTGCAACGTTCTGTCAAGCATCGCGCGAGGCTAAAGCTGTCCGCGGTAGCTGCAACGTTCGAGGTTGTAGTCATGATTCTGACTCATGTAAGATAAGCAGCGCTGCAGGCTAGCAAGATAAGGTTAAGTGTTCTGTATAGCTTTTTATGGCTATGCTACGGAGCGTCATCTGCGTTATGGGGTCGCACAATGTTACCTGCCACCCGACACAAGTAAACGCGCCCCGCTTTAGCCGCAGCCAGAAAGGCCGGTACTTGATTTACCTACCACAAGGAGATGGAAGACTAAGCTGACTTTGGTGATGGTTATATACTGAGATGGTTCACCTGCCTGCTGATAGTCAATCCAAGTACTAACCACTTGATAGCGAGTTAGCGATCCAAGCGGGTGTCGATCCTGACAGCCTTCTGTTACGCCACCAAGCATACCGGACGTTTACCTTTACTCACACACAGGGTGGAACGCGTTGTGTAGATTGAGCAATCGGCCAGTCTTGAAAAGAACCTGCCTCGACTATTGCAGTGGGCTTAAAACGGTCATGTTGGACACTGCGTTCAAGTATTTAACATGGCCCTATTACTGCAGTGATCAAGACCCGTATATCGAAGAATAGCCACGAAACTAACCATGAAATCTTGGTCTCCGACGTCGCATGGCCCAGGACAGATGCATGCTGGACCACGAATCGTTAGAATAGTTTGACACTCAGAGTCTTGGACGGCGTACACCGGCTGCAGACACGACTGCCTGTGTACGAAACCAATTTTGCATCGTTAATCGTTCTGACTATTTCGCTATTCAGCTAGTTCAGAAAACAGCACAACAATAACAACAGCACTACTACTGATAATAAAAAATAAAGAAAAATAAAAATAAACTGTTTCAAAAATAATAAATAATAATAACACGTAACAAAAAGATCAAAAAACTGTTTGATGATCTACGTAATTACTTTTGTTTTGTTTCGCAATAAATAGTTTTTAAATATCAAGATCATGGTCACCGAAAGTCGAAAACTTACGACAGTTAATTTACTTTCGATGCCTGAGACGCCCGGCAACTGGACAGACGGCCGCATATCATGTTGACACTAGACGCCAACATCTGTTTTTGTCTGAGTGATAGCACAGACATTCATCAATCACCTCTGCTCCAAGTGGTCTGGCGTGTGAAATTTTCTTGTTTGTGATTCGCTGATTGCCAACCATTAGGCCTAAGTACTTAAGTAAATCCCACAGTGGATGTATGATATTATATTATATGATAAAAAACACACTTATCGTAATGTGCTAAAAAAACTAACTTAATATTAAGTGCAAATTTGAAAAAAAAATAAAATTTTAAATAAAACCAAAATAAACAATAGATGATGACGATGATGATAGTCTTCATTAAAAAACAATCAACAGACACACTGCTGTAGACACAATGCAAAACATACTGACATGCTAAAAAAACTAAAAACAGTCTTTGTACATTACACGGTACATAAAATTGCACTCATCAATATTATTTATTTTAGAGGGAAGTTCGTAGTCATGCGGTCGCTGACGTGTGCAATATGGTGTAGTGCACTCGGGAGGTATGAGTGGTCGAAGAGGGTGAGTAGGTATGCACTTGATAGAGCAGAACAGTTGTTCATCGGTTTGTTCACAGAGTGCAGCAACAGTGGGCAAAGAATCATCAGTATAATAGCCTGATTTGCCAGCTCGTCTCAAGAAAGCCTCTAATCTATTCTTCTCGCTAGCATTGGCAAAGCCCCACCAAGCGGGGGAGGCATAGAGCAATTTAGCGAGAGCAGTTGATCGGAAGACTAACTGCAGACAGGCCTGAGGCATACCATGAGCCCGTAGCGTTCAAAGACCGTAGAGAGTACGTAGAGAGCAAACTCTGTTATGCAACAAGAATAAAAGAAATGCAAGTCAAAAAACAAGCAGGCTATAAAAATAGGAGCGAAACATCCGAAAAAACTGATAAAGCAAGAAAATAGCGAAAACCAATACGAAAAAAAACCGGCGAGGTGACATGATTGTATTATGTACCGGTATAAAATCCGGAAGCAACAAATAAGGACGCGACCGACGTAATGTGTCGCTGAGCCGATACAACTTTAATCAAAGTCGGGAGGCAAGCCGATTGCATTTCGGCATTTATTCTGACGTGTTTGGACGTCGAAAATGTCCATTTTAATTCTATTCTTCTCTCTCGACAGAGGGAAAGACCTCTTGACAACATCACGAAATGGACTGAACTGTTTGAAGCTGTTCGGCTGTCACAAGATCGTGTTTCGTGGAGCATGACTGCGCTTTGAGCTTTTGACTTAAAGATTGCTAACCAGACAAAAAGAAAACTGCGCAGACGACAGTTTGTGTCGGAGCTGCCCTAGACGACCTAAATGCGCTAAAAGAATCATAAACGCAATGGCAATGTTCTGTTTAAATGGCATGCAGACGTGCGATAATGCAAACTTCTCAGGGAGATGGATTACGTAATGTGTCGTCCAGACTTACTCTGTCGTAATGTCAGACGTCGGGCTACTTCAACATGCCAACTTTTTTCGCTTTCGCTTAAAATATCCACAAAATGAACGTATGATTTTACTTGTATCTTAGAGTTTAAATACGCTCAAGCTTTTCCAGTATTTGCGATAATATAACACTGTACATGTACTATAGTGTATACATCAATAACTACAATCTGTTGTATCACTTGTTCTAAGGCCACCATAAGTGCTGATGAGTGTATATTTTATCTCTGCACATTTTGCTGGCAGATTGTTATGTTTTACCGAGCAAATACAATGACTGATGACTAATTGACTGATTCGTTAATCGAGTAAATAAAATTAGGGCTATAGATGAGTATGTGAGTGCACTACTGACTGTTGTTTGACGTGTCCGATGGTCTGTCCAATCGGCGCCTCCACAGATATCTCCATGGAACAGCATGAACACGCGGCGCAGCAGTTGCAGCCGAACACACACTTGAAATCCCGTTGCACTCGTATCACTTCCTGGTATATACCAGTGAACAAACCAATGAACTTCATCATCATCATCATCATTATGTATTTATTGCATATATCGCCACTAGCAAGCAATAATAGTAACAAAATGATAATATTATGCAACAGGAACAAGTCAAAAGCCAGAATAGCTTACCGGTACCATTAGAACAATAGTCTTACTTTAGACTTTCGGTCAGCAATTACAACTTCGATTTTTTTACTTATGGTTAATATTTTAAGCAAAATGTTTGCGCTTTCCAAATTAACTGCAAAATACTGGACACTGGGCTAACTTACATTAACGGTAAATTAAATTTAACGTAGTTAATCTACTGCTGATGTTCTAGGGGCCACTTTTTATTGGGACACAGTGTATATCATACTCATACAATATAGCAGCAATATTATGTCATTACATAATACACGTGCATCACAACAACAATAGCAGCAATAATAATAACTACATGTATACTGTCTAGCCTCGCACAAGGCTAAAGCTGTCCGCGGTAGCCGCCGTGGCATGCTGCGACAGTTCTAGCAATGACGTCAGCGTCAGCCAATTATAAGCGATCGGCTTAGTTGGGCCTGCCTAGCAAAAGCTAATAACGGTAAGCCTATAGTCCCATCTCGTAATGGTAAAGTATCCGAAAATTTAGTCCTGTGACCTTAACCTTTGAGCTATGACCGCGAAATTTAATAGGTTGCTTGCGCTTGTCAAAATAAGTGTTCGTGGAAAATTTCATAAAGCTCAGTGAAGCGGTTCATGAGTTATCGTGTTAACAGAGAAAAACAACTTAGCGACAATGCTAAAAACAATACTGTCGTTCCTATCGCGGACAGTAATAACTGGCATTGCTGACCTGTCCAAAGTTGTCTGTGATGTGCATTGTGAAGCCGCGCTGAGGTCCACAGCATTGTCGCATGCACGCATCAGACTCTGCAGTATAATAATTAATACACACGCGTGCAAATGAACGTTTTTGACGCACTACTATCATGCATTATACGGTATTGCAGCGTTGACCCAACATTACAAATTAGTCTACAGTGTTTATGTACGATGTAATAAGCGTGTGTCGTGGATGTGTAAGCATAATGTTTAAGTAACTCTTAAAATTTTAGAACTTTGGCAAAGACACTATAGAAGGCACTACGCACGCTATAAAAGCGGCGTTTTTATTATCACGGCTTTGAATCAACTCTTTTCCGATCGTGTGGACTAATGTCTTTGATTAATTAGTCAGAGCTGCGTGATAATTACATTAGTACTGCATTTTTCAATGTTTGTAAAGAAAACGTAGCAATAACATGAAAACATTTTAACAAGCTGCATGCATTTGCGATTTTTTAGCGATAATGGACGGAATTTCCGAAAAAAAATTACATTTGTCATGTTAGAGTCTAGATTCCACTATCATGGTACTTAGATATGTTGTAAAATTGTCGAACAACAAGCTGCACGACAAGCCCTACAGTACACCATTTTGACACTATATTGTACGCTTCCGATTATTGTGGACTTGTTATACAAATTTTGTGCAAAACGTTTCTAAGTCGAATAGTAATAATGTAAAGTTAAGTTTTAGCTTAAAACGACAAGCTGTGTTGCAGGATATACGTGAAGACAAAAGCGTGACTTTCAATGACTGCATGCGAATATTTTTGACGTTGGACCATCCACGTATTCCGCAAACATAGAGCAGAGCTTATTCTCTGAGAACTGCCGACGTTCATCGTACTATTAACGTGTAGTTTAGTATTCTGCTGTCACTAGTGGCAAACAGGCTAGGCACACGTTGATCAATACGGCAGACGATGTCACAATTGTATGTATTTAGTTGACGCCAGCACCGCATTTGACAGGTATTAATACCCAGGGCGCAGCAGCAGCAGCAGCAGCAGCAAAACATCATTGATCAATCAACAGACCCCCCACCTGCAATAAATGTAATCGTCAGTCACCCCAAACACTTTAAACACTGAGCTCTGTCTTGTCCGACTATTACAACGACAACGACTCTAAATTTTTGGACTCAGCTGATCCGCTACTGGACACCCTAAGTCACAACCGATTCGCTGTAGGTGATTGTGTACGATCTGGGAGAGACCGTTCTTTCGTGACACACGGCACGCCACGCTCAGCAACAGCAGCAACAGCAGCAGCAGCACAGGTAGTTCACGGGGAGACTATCGTACGTGAAGACTGCATGCAGTCACGCTTCGATGACGTCGCGCCAACAAAATCGATCTTACGTACGATCGAAACGTTTTAGGCCTACTTAGTATACCACTGTAATAGCAAACGTAATTTACAGGAAAACCGGTCCGATTCGGTCGCAGTAACGCACGTGTTCAACGGATATGACAATTTCTAACGACGAAGCAAATTTGTAATGTCAGAAAGAAAACGAAAAAAAAATTATATTTTACTTTTTACTTTAAATTTTATTTATAAGTAGTAGTATATTAATTCTTGTAAAGTTCAAATTAAAAATGCTTGCTTAATAGCAAAATGTTAGTAGTGTTGCAATGCAACAGAGTTATACATTATAGTCATTATGTATAGGTCTATGTCCATTTAGATAAAGAAATAATAAAAGCAAGGCCTTGCAGAAGTCAAGGGTCAGAACGATGGTGTCATACTGACCTTCACCGGCGAAATAGATTTGCTGGCCGAGTGTGTTCTTGATCTGGTATCGGTTACTCGTCTCCAATCCAGTAAATGCTAAACACGGAACATCACTAGTTTGAACTACGTAAGTAAGTAAGTTGCATTCGATTGAACAATGACTATCATACAAGTATTACATAAAAATAAAGAAAGTAATAATACGTTAGCAAATACAATTGCTATGAATCGGTTATAAATATGTCAATTATACGATTGCACATCAAATAAACTCTGGACTTTTTTGGTATTTAAATAACGACGATGATGACGTTCAGCTTTAACAATTTGACTTGTTGTATGCCTATTATTTTCAGAGCCTATCGCTAGTTTAATGTTCTCTTCTAATTTTTATACGATGACGTAAAAAAATTAAACATACATGTGTTACGTAGAAATACGGTAATGTTGAACACTTGAACATAATGTTTAACATGACTGCCCTACACTATGCTATGATTGCTACACTGCTATGATTGTTGGGTATTTATTTTTCAAAACAAACACGACTAGATATATCAGTGCAGGAGTTGCAACAAACCTTCGAACATTTCCACCTGCTGATGCACAAGGACCTGGTCGACTTGCGTCAAATATTCCAGACCTGGAGGTACGCCTGGAATACCTGGACTGGGTCAGGTATACTCTAGGTAGTCGCGGTGTGTAAGATTTCAGATAGACCCGGAGGTACGCCTGCAATACCCGGGGGTCGAGCCATAAACTGCGGTCGTCGTCGCCCGCCTCCTGTCGACATACGTTCCAACATTATTACTTACTTTATGTTAAAAACGTCGAATATATCGGTAAAAACGAGGACGACGTATACGCGATCGAGGACATGATCTGCTATATGCCGCCGCACAGTTGTAGCACCTGTCTGTACAGGTAACGTATTCACTATTCCAGGCCTAGAAACGATTGCTGCTGGTCTTCGCGCAGCAACTGGGCTACAGTGCGCTCGTACTGCGTTTCGCAGCGGCAAACCGTTGCCAAAAATTTCGTTTGGATTTGGGCCAACAGTTCACAGTCATTTAGCCAAAAACCACTGTATTCCCTGGCTTGAAAAACAACAGAGCCAACAGGGAAAGCAGGCAGTTTCAATAAATTTGGAACTCCTTAACTCCTCAAATTCGTCAGTGTCAAACCTTGGCTACCTTCAGACGTCACTTAAAGACCCATTACTTTCAGTCAGCCTTTTCTGCCACCTAGCGTCTATCATCCTATGCGCCCTGATTCTTTCTGAGACTTTGGCACTTTATAAATCATTTACTTACTTACTTACTTACTTACTTATAACGCCACTAGACCTATACGTGGCGGTAGCGCTAGAAGTGGCCATTTTGGTGAAACGGAGTGCGAAAATACAAAAAAACACGTTAGAACAGTCGAAAATAATTGTCTCTATCTGACATTAGTTATAGTAAGCGCTATTACGTTGAAATGAAACATTTTTGTGCTGCCGTAGTAATATTTATTACTTAACATGTGACGGTTTTTCTGGAAGCCCAAACCAGATGCTGGCTTGCAGAAGTCACATACGCTGAAGATACGCACACCTGTGTCTTCACGTGTGTGCTCGTTGCTCAATATAGATGCAGGAACACGAGACGAGCTGCAGATATAGTAACTCTCTGTTCCGAATACGAGCTGCCATTCTCTGCATATTTCTTGTGTGCCGTCTTGACGTTAGACATTGGTTTTGACGCTTTGTTTTGTGACGGCTGGAACACTGACATATCATTTTCGTCAGCATTTGGCATCAGGTCTTTTGCGTAGAACAGTTTAACAGTTTATACAAATTAGCTTACCATCATCTGCCTAGCAGTGAAATTTGGGGATATTTGAGTATAAATAGCATCGTTTTAAATGTAGTGATAAAAATTTGAAAAAAATGGCAGTGCTGATGCAAAGCCTGACTTGGCTTTGTATCTTTAATATTATTGGTTAAATCGAACAAAACTGGAAAACATGTCGGCACAGTGCCGACATAGCTAGCCTATTATGCGGTCGTCCGACCAGAGCTATACGCAACTCAACCCAAACCCTTATCTTTGCCGTGACATTTGACGTTCTAAAATGAAAATAAGCACACCGCGGTTACTCATGCTCTGGCGAACGTTCACACAGACTTTAGAACCTTTCTGCGCTTTTAGCTTCGAGATAGGAGCCCGTGTGATACAGACGGACGAGAGAAGAAACAAGACCCATAATGCAGTCTACCAGGACGGACGCGTGTTACAAAATACATTACGATACCTCGATCCCTGGGTTCGTTGTTGTAATTCTGTCCGGGCGGTGCTGGTGGCTGAGAGTTGTTAGCCGGATAAGTCGGCTGCAGAGGAGTAACCGCCTCCGCTACCATAGCAACAAACATCATCTACTATTTGCCATGCACGACATTACTATTCAATAAATGTACAAAACATCAGTTTATACACTTGTTAACGGCAACATTGAAGAACTCGCACATCGAAAACAGCGCGACAGCACGTAGCTCTCAGCGCGTACTAGCTATCGTAGGCTAATTCTGTTTGTCCGTCTGTCCGTCCGCCACAATCCGGTACCAAACCAAGCCCAGGTGAGATAGAGACTTCCGGTTTACCCTTTGTGATAACGTAGAGTCGTTGGGCGTGCCGTTGGGCGAACAAATTCCCTTCGAACGAGTGCCTTGTCGCGTGAACATTCTGGCGTGACATTACGGTCCTCTGCGTCTACGCGTTAACGACGACGACGACGACGACGACGACGACGACGACGGCTGATCTTAGTTTGTTTTATTTACTGCACATGAACGAACTCGCGGTGTCGTCAGGTTGGGGATAAAACAGAAGTTGTAATTTTTTGACAGATAGCTGCAGATTTCGATAGAAGAGATTATGGTGTTCGCAATTTCAATTTTTTTCCCATAAATTCTTCCAAAAATGGAGGATTTGCCACATCAAATATCGTATTTAAAAAAAATTTCCACAAACAGAAAAATTTCTGCCAGGTTAAAATTCAGGGGGCTGTCACGACGGCCGTTAAAGTGGTCGCTTACACTGAGCGCTGTAGGCATATCCCTGGTTCGTCTGTCCAGTACCGCCAGGAGGTGATCCTGCAGCCTGTGGTTGTACGCTCGTCATATTGCTTCCACTGTCAAAGCTAACGCAGCAACTCTGTCAGTACCACACAACCGTGCACCTGTAAACACCACATAATACGTACGTATAATTACAAAGCGTCATTTTTTTCTCGTTGCTTACAATGGAACCGCCATTAACCGTCCGTATGCGTTATTTGTTCAAGGACAGTGACAAGCTAACAACGGTGCAGTTTCCGTTCTTCTTAATCGACGCGCGTGAATCCACACAATTGCTGTACAGCCGTCCTATCAGCCGCATTACGCGTTTTGCCTGTCCGGTTCGTACGGACTCATAAGTCAAAAACAAGATGTAAAAAACAAACTTGGTGGAAACTTTCCCCTTCAGTAAAAGACTTTTCTATGCTTTTTTGTTTGCGAGTTAGTAACCTGTATACACGGTGTTCCATAAAAGGCACCCTTTTGTTTCTTTTTTAACTCAGTCGAGTGGTGATAGTTTACATAAAAATTTTTATCAAATGTGGCCGAAGAAATACTAATTCAAAATATTTCAACAAAATGTGGCCGGTAGTTAAACATTTTTTGCTAGTCGTTATGTAATGATGACGTCATAATGTGCCGTGAGTGTAAGCTTGCTTGTCTCAACTGGTGCTGTCAGTTGCTACTCTGCTTCAATGGTGAAAATTATCTGGTTCACTGATGAAAAATATTCATCGTATCAGCATTAAGCAACATGGGGGCATGAAATCAGGCGTCTCCCAATCCAAAAACTTAGCCATCTCGTAAATGGGTTGTGCTGGTGCACTGTCTTGCTGGAAGGTGTAAAAGTCAAGCTATCCCCACAAGTGTGTGAAAGTGATCGTTTTGGTTTTTTTCTGTGGTTGAAACGGAAAAAAATACTTCAACAGTTTGTCATCAGTGAGTCGGATAAAGTTCACCATCGAAGCAGGGCAGCTATTTAACACTTGTCAGCATTGGTTGCAACAACCAAATTTGTACTCACCGCACATTACAACGTCATCGTTACATCATAACTAGCAAAAATATTTAATTATTAACCACATTTTGTTGAAATATTTTGAATTAGTATTTTTTAGGCTACATGTAATAAAAGTCTCATTTAAATTGATCACCATTCGACTGAGTTATAAAAGAAACAATAAGAGTGTCTTTTCTTTTTATGAAACACCGTGTATACGTAACAAACAGACAGGCAGAGAAATAATTAAATCTGCCGCATAACTACACTTGGTAAAAGTTATTTACAAAGCTGGAGAAGCCTAGGTTTTAGAAATAAGTTTTTTTATAGAAACTTTAATGTCTTAACGTTTTTAAAAATACTTTCAGGTTTTGTGTACATGTACAAAGAAAACTGGACACAAAAAGAACATCCTATACGTCATTTTTTGATGTTAGCCTACATCGTTCACTATAAGTTACAGTTAAAGTTAGAAATCACGATTAAAATATTATGTGGTTAGGCATAAATGTGATATGTAATTGAAAATGTAAAACGAATAAAACACTCAAAAACTTAGAAGTTTTACGTTTGTGCTTTTAAGTTTGTAAAAAACCGAAAACCTGTTTTTGTTTGTTTTTGTCAAACCCATTTTTGAGCCCTGTTTGGTTTACAGAAAGTACTTACCGGTGTAATGATGGCAAAGCGTGTACGTTGTCGTTCGTTCTATGGCAGAGTAAAACGCAATGATACGCGTGTGTGACGGCCTAATAGCGCACCTCGCTGGCACTGCATGGAACATTCGTCTCAATAGGCTACGCTCGTGGGGGTAGGGGGCAAATATTACTCGTTGGTGACGCGAGCCTAATATCAATATATTTACATGTTGTCGCCAAGCAGCAGAACTACTGGTGTATTGTCGGGTCGTGCTAGCATCGATTACGATCACAAAAGGCCATCTGCCTACCGTGGACATGACGAGTGGCGACCACTGCGATATATCATAGCCCTATGCGATATATGCATAGGTGGGCGCGTTTAACATTTACAGGGTGCGGCAAAAAAAGTAGCCCCCTAAAGTTTTTTTGCCGTTTTCTCAGCAACCGCTTGGAATTTTAACATGGAATTTTACAAGTTCATTTATAGAAGCGTTCTACATCTAACTGCTAAGTGAAATGTGATTCTGTTGAAACGACGAAATTATAGACTTCTAAACATGACCGCCTACCGATTTTTCAGCATTAAAAATGTTTAAGCTAAAAATGCTATTTAATTTTCAAAAACCGGTTACCACGTTACTGCCGATAACGTCACAGTGGCGTTTTAACAAATGGTAATTTATTTTGTTTATAAATTATCACTAAATTGTTATTCTTTTCAAGCAATCGCCGGCTGCCCACCGGATTCATCATCCAGCAGGACAGCGCACCAGCACACACAGCGCGCAGCGCAGGAAACTGTCTGTGGGCCAACTGTCCAGATTTCATCAGAAAAGACCAATGACCTCTAAATTCGCCGAATGCAAACTCGGTGGACTATCACGTGTGGTGTGCAATGTTGGAGCTTACCGCAAGCTTAAAACAAAGCTAAAAACAATCGCGGAACTCAAGGAATCGCTTCAGGTTATCTGGAGCAACCTATCACAAGGACCGATCGACAAGACTGTGAAAGAATTCTCAAATTAAGCGACTGAAGGCTTGTGTTGGAGCTTGGAGCTGTCGGTGGACAGAAAGTTCTTCTGATATTGTGTAACGGTGATGTTTAAATTATTAAATTGTGATTTGTGCTGTTTTATATCTACAACCACGATGTCACCCTTACACGCGCAATTACCTTTTACGGGGGCTGAGTTATTCTCAATCTGGTTCCAAAATTCGTTGCCATGGCTACGAGGGTCGGCCGGGGAAAAATTTAAATGACACCATCGATAGCAAGGACTTGAAAATAGAGGAGTAGGTGCAAACAGCGCGCAATTATCTTTTACGGGGGCCGAGTTATGGCCCATTTTGTCCCTAATTTCGTTGCCACGGCAACGGGTGTCAATTAGGGGTAAATATAAATGACACCGTTAAATTGGCCGACCCCGAAAACCATACTGTAATATCAAAAATTACGACTCTATCTTATACATAGCTGAAGTTATGATGGTTTATTCTAAAGCATTGTCTAATTTTCCCTATAGGCGCCATTGTAATTTTTCATATTTTTGTAAAAAAATACGTTAAAATGTTGAATTTAAATTTTGTAACCCCCAAAAGGCACTTCCTTGCGCGAAACCGCGTCATATGAGTCATCGTGCGTTAAAATCGGCTCGGTCGTTTTTGTTGTAGAGTACGGCAAAGGAAGAGAAGGGAAGCGAAGGAAAGACACAAAAAGTCACGCAAGCGTTATATTTCACCTGTTTGTGGGGAAGCCCCCTGCAAACAAACTTTCACCAAATTTTGCACATTATGAGATAACGGTGTACCTTTCATTGTGTCTACCCACATAGGGGACGGCCAGACTGAGTTAAATAACGTAAATTAGTTGTATAGCCTTCGACATTTTTGTCGACTTGCTGTGACTTAAGTTATACCACCTGTTGTAGCAACTTTGCTGCTAAATTTCGACTTGTTGCAAAGCATGGTGTGCAAGAACTCCGCAATAAATCGAAGTGGTGCAATTTAGACCTTAGCGGATACGATACGAGTTTTGGTGACATCACTTCCGCTGTTTCTGGTGCCACAATCTCGCGCTGCGCTAGAATCAAACAATCGGTTTACGTCGCAGCGCGCAAAACTGTTTATCAATACATCACTGGGCATTAGGCCGCTAATCGAATGCTTTCGGTGAGGTGACCAACCAACGCAGCATAACATAACGCGTCCATCCATTTATCTCCAAGTTGCTGTTGTTGTTAACGCCGTTCTCGGTACGCTCCTATTGAACGTGCTTTTAGACAAGCTGTTATGCACAACACAACAACCAATGTTATCATCTCGGTTTTAAAATATCGCGGTGATTACAGTCAACAGTTTTAAGTTAGTCCAATAGTTCTTCATAGATATATAGTTTTAGTACTACGCTAATTAAGCAAACTGTTGTTAGTTTAGCTTCTACCACGCAATGCATGTAGTGTTAAATGTAGTATTAGCCGCGTAAGTTGTTCACTGTACATCTGTGTGCTCGTCCGATGTAACGTTGTTGCAAGACCGCAGCCGAAATTTTGGATTTCATTTGGCTCGGCGTTTGGCTTTTCTTCCGTCTTTTATCCTGACTTATCCCGCTTCAGTTCTCTACAAATTTTCCTTTCCAAATCCCGCTAGGGGTCTTGAGAGCGCTGTAATCTTCACCCTCAACGAAATGTCGGGCGAAGAAGACCCGACTGCAAACACACTTCAACCCATTTTTGGCTCCCAAAACGCACTTCGTGACAACATTCTAGTCATTTATGTGCAATGCCTATCAAGTTTAGTGTGTTTTAAAGATGGGCGATACGGTTAAAAACAAATCCAATTCGATTCGATTCAACTTTTGATGCTTTGCCAATGTTGGATTCTTGGGGCAACTGCTACCCTGTACCCTATACTACGCTTATAGTCTCGACTCTCGAGGTGCGCTGTGGTCGCTAATCGCGCTAAGCGCATGTTCACGATGACCGGAAGTTGTACTTGACAAAAGGAACTTGGAGTTCGGAACCGAACTCGTCGACGCAGTTGACTTCCAGCTGGAGAGATCCGAGATGCTCCGGTAGACGGTCATCGGTCACCAGTTCGACGGCTTTCCTCACACTGACAACCAAACAATCACATTTTCTTTCACCATATCAAGCTGTTGTTACAGGCGAACTAAAATATTCAGAAAATGTTTTAAACGCAGTTGTTTTTCATAAATGTAAAATAAAATGTAAAATAAAACACAAGACTTTGCAAAAAACTCTCTAAAATGTTTTGCGTTTGACAAGCAAACTCGGCCTTACATCTCCACACTTTTCTCTTTTAAAAAACAAATCACCTTTGCCAATCTATTTTGTTACTCACCGAAGAAACATTCTCATAGATTTTGCGTACATGTACATGTTTTTGTTTTCACCTTTCTTTATTTATTATGCAATGTTTATATTTTAGTTCTATTTTTTGAACGTTTAACAAACTTAACAATAAATCCGCTTAGGTTTTAAACAAATTTAAGCTAAGTGTCTCGGGCGTACTATAAAATGATGAAAACGATAATTATTTCATTCATATTACGGGATGTTCGTCCAAAATAAGCTTTTAGTAAACACGATACTTGAAACGAAAAAACTGGAAAATACAAAAATAAATTTTTAAAAAGTTAAAAACCAAACGATTATAAAAATATTAAAATATTTAAGAGACAAATGTATAAACGGCAAAAAATTCACAATTAAATTCAGATGTCTAATTATTCATTTAAACAGCAACTAACGAAAGAGCACGTCTTTCAGCCAGTTGTTGATCGGTTAACAAGCACGGCATGAACACCGAACTTTTGCCGTACAGTATCGCCTCAACGCTCAGCCGATGTTCATTCTACAGTATACAAACTTACATGCACGTACATCGCATCGCACATCTTCATACGACTACCTCAATAAGCTATGAAGATGATATTTAAACAAACATCTCTATACCGTGGTCCATAAAAACGTACCACTTTTATTTTCTGAATAGTTCTGTGCAGCATGGGCCGATTTTAATCATTTTTGGCGTGCAACATCAAAAAAAAATTCGACGAAAACGGCTATACTTTTGGCTACCTTACTTTAATACTGTCGCTACACTACCTTGTGAAACGCAGGTTGTTGAGCCTGTTGTTTGCGAGTGGTGTCAACGTTTGCCGCTTGCATTCGCGCTGGTGGAGGACATTTATAGCACATGCTGTAATAAAGAAGATGTGATGTGGCACGTGTGACTTTTTGAGATAAAATAGTTGCCAATCGTGTTTGTCGCTTTTCAGTTAATCACTTCTGAGCCGACGCGTGCGCTATCCAGTATGAATTTATTGTTGTAAATGGCCAAACTATGACTTCTGCATTTCACAAAGTAGTATAGCGACAGTACTGAAGTGAGGTAGCCAAAACTAAAGCCACTTGCGTCAGGTTCTTTCCAAATGTCGCACGCCAAAAATTATTAAAATCAGCCAATGTTTCACAAAGCTATTTAGAAATGCAAGTGGCACGTTTTTTATGAACTACGATGCACAATATAGCTTGGTAGCATAACGGCATAGGGCGTCGGACTTGTGATCAAGCGGTCGTGAGTTCCACTCACGGTCAGAGCACTATCAAGTACTTACTACTTAGATGGGTCACAGGCGAACCAGGTCAACTTAGCCTTCCATCCCTCTCGTGTAGGTAAATCGAATACCGTCCTGCCTGGCTGGAGTTAAGGCGGGAAGCGTTTACCTGTGCCGTAAAAACAAACATGTGATCTTTAATGCTAAAGTGGATTCCAATAAAAAGGTATGGACACGTTTAACTTTTTAAAGCAAAAAAACAAGATTTTGGGTAGATAATTAATGATCGCAAATACGTTACGCAATTGCTATAAAAATCAAATTGAGGGAGTAGGGCTGTAGATGCACCTTGAAGTAATCGATGAATTGTTTGACGGTTATTTCGCCGTTCAGTTCGAAGCGATCCCACAGCGTAAACTCTTTGTCCAGATACTTTACACAAAACAACATACTTACTACGTGTATGAATCGGCGAATGACAGGCTTGCCGTGGATATGGATATCCATGGATATATCCATGGATATATCTATGTGTGGATATCAGACTTCAGCCATCCATAGATATTGTGCTGTCGCATTTGCTAATTAAACTGAATATTTAAGTGTTTTATCTCTATTTAATATTTTTCTGTCTGTCGTTCTTACTCTTCATTCTCTCGTTTATTTAAGTTATTGAGTCAAATGAATAATCAGTGACATCAGTACGTCATTATTTAGTTAGCCTAAATTAATTTATGTGCACTATAGCAGCAACAGATTTAAATCTATGGTGCATTAACACTGTTGTTTGGGCAACAAACGGTTTATTAATTTATGAGAC
>Ga0209671_1001154_pt1 | contig 21111 bp, 15 predicted proteins | sample WorMetHERISLAND2_2_FD_187401 | JGI IMG/M metagenome (GOLD analysis project Ga0209671, IMG submission 187401) | Marine gutless worms symbiont microbial communities from Max Planck institute for Marine Microbiology, Germany - Olavius geniculatus... | ecosystem: Host-associated > Annelida >... | reverse complement strand
GGGTACGGTCGGCCCACCCCAGCAACAGCTGGGATTCTTGAAATTGGTCCACGGGGTGCTGGTGTCCCAGGGACCCTTCCTACCAAGTTTCGTATACGTAGACCTTTTCGTTTTCCTTCTAGGTGGAGGCACGGGACGGACAGACAGACAGACGGACAGCATCGATACATAATGGGGCCTCCTTCTAGGAAGGATGGCCCCATAATAACAATGCCACTGCCAAGAACACATATCTCAAACAAACCTGTATATTTCTATACCATAAAGAGTAATTCCCTTGCAAAACATGTTTCAAAATCCAAACTCTGTAAGAATATCATGCATACAACTACACGCCTACGATTCGAACTTCTGTTTTGACACATGGCACGTTACAAATGCAGACTAGTTACTTACTTTAACTAGTGCTCTGACCAGGACCTAGTGCTACTAGTTATTGTTTGCACGGCCTAACTTTTCTGGACATACTTCACATCAAAAGAACTACTGTGAGCAGTAACAATAAGATGAAAGAAACAAAAACCTTTTCAGCAGCAGGAAACAAATACGGATGATTGCAGCACTTTCTCAGGTCCATCATGATATTGATGAGAGAGGTCTGATTGCCATATCCTTTTGCGTTCAGTGCTTCATAGTTCTTGGTCAAGATGTGCTTGTAAAACTTTCTATAACATGCCATGCAATGTACCAGTACTATTTAGTGAAATGTATTACTCCCATGCGTATTTTTACAGCAACTACTATAGATGAAAGTTGTAGTTGTCCCCACTACCGTGGGTATATTGCAAATTCTATCCACATTCCCGCGGTATTACCGTGGCTTTTATCCCCATTCCCATGAGAATACTGCCATTATTGTCCCCATCATCGTGGAAATTACCGCAGTTACCACGGTATTACCGCCGTCCCCATCTCCATGTCACTCTTCAGCAGGGTAGGTATGTTGATCGAATGCAGCACGCGGCAAGCACAGGTGAATCAATAACTGCACAGGCAATAACAAATACCGTCAGATTCATACATGTCTATTAGCAGAAAATACAAATAAATAGTAGACTGACTTCTGCATTGGAGACAGCTCAATACGGACGAGGAATTCACTCTTGGAAGGAATGTCTTTGAGAACGTCGGCCTTCATACGCCGAAGCATGTGAGGCGCCAGCATGTCATGCAGCTTCAGCACCTGCTCATCCTTTGATATCTCCGAGAACTCGGAAAGAAACTCTTCCATATGTCTGCAGCAGCATAATGTTACACTATAATACTGTAAACTGCAGACATAGCAGGCAAAAAATACGAGAGAGCACATAAACTTCCTAAAAAAGTAAAAAACAACAGGTCAAAAGTGTATAAAATCACAAACTACACAAAAGTGCATCTTAGGAAAAACATTTGCAAGAAAAAATTTTTCTACGAAAAAATATTCAACAAACTGTTGTTGTTAGCATCCGAAATCAAACAACTTGCATTCATCCAAAAAAAGAAAGTAAATATTAACACTACACATATAACACTTCTGCATGCTACATAATCGAAAAACATTGCAAAACACGAAACCGTGCATCTATTCATTGTATACATGTAAGAAACCATTGTTGACTTAGTTAATGTTATCTCAATAATTAGAGCAGTCCAGCAACAATCTCCACCACAACATTATGCTTCATCAAATCAGCAACATCTTCATATTCATCACAAGACTTAGTAATATAATTTACTTATTGCATTATCAAATATAAAACAACTAGTTCCAAAACGACCCAAGTGAGTGAGTCAAAGAAACAAATCTGTAAATTGCAGCCACATTCAACCTGAAAAACAAAACTCAGCAAGCTTCTTGCCACAGTTGAGAACTGTATAAATTAACACCCTTACTTACGTAATAGTAAACAATAAAGATTTAAACCATGAATGTAATAACTTACGCAAATTTGTCAGGCTCAAGAAAATTCAACAGATTGAACAGTTCCTCAAGATTGTTCTGCAGAGGCGTTCCAGTCAGCAGTAGCTTGTACTTGATCTTGTACTCGCTCAGCGTGCGGAAAAACTAAAAGCAGGGAAAAAGCTGTAAATCAATAATGAAAACAATTATCAAAGCCACAAGAGGCTAGCGGGAATGTCACAAGATGCAACTATGATTTTGCCACATAACATACACCGCAAATTCTGACTGGGGTGTTACAAGTTCCAACTCTTCAAATTTCCCCTCCTGTGAGAGACTAAAACCCCTGTCTAATACAACACTACATGCGGCCAGATGAATGTCCCTGCAATTGATCATTTTATTGTGTCTGATGGCTTTAGCAAGATGCATAAATGTCACAAGCAGATGGACAGTTAAGACAGACAGACCATGCTAAAGTAACATCCAGCACAATAGCATCCAGCATCACTGATATTCTAACTAATGGCACCTAAATCACATGAACCAAAGATAGACCTAGCAGGAATGAAATGTGGTAAATTATCAGCAACAACGCTGGAAAGCAGTGAAAGTGAGTTACAGCACTCACGAGGGACTGGTTGTTCTTCAGCCGGTGAGCTTCGTCAATGATGAGCACCTCCCAGTCGATGGATGACAGCGTCGCTGAATCCACGCTCACAAACTCATACGACGTCAACAGAACATCAAACTTTGGACGATGGTTTTCACGCATTCGTGTTGCCTTCGATGTAAGTGCAAATGCTCCATCTTTGTAACTGAACTCCTTCTCTCTGCAAACAGGCAGAGACCGATCCAAACTGATGCATGGATGACAGCAGACTTGCTGTTCAAGTTCAATATCCAGAAGCACACAAACCCCTTCTCACTAACAATTAAGTAATATTCAAACTACTATGCCCATAATTATACATGATGTAAATTATTACTACATAAGTAGGGCCTATCACTACTCAACATATACCAGACACACAGTGTCACCTTGTTTAGAATCAATGCACGTATCCATTACGATTAATATACGTGCTTAGATACTTTTCACACATCTGATCTGTGCCAACAATAACCAGAAAAAAAGTAAGGTAACTTGTAAAACAAAAAAATGAAAATAGCAGTAGCAAATAATTATTATCACTAGAAATGCCACAAACAAGATATAATATAGCATGAATAGCAGAATGCTAAGCTTAAGCTTAGGTCAACTAACTTAGGTCAAAGATCAAACCTAAGAAAGCGTTGTGCAGCCATCATGTGCCATGTTGCCATCCTGTTATAAGCAAATTATAATAACTGAATGAAAAAATGCAATACTCTCATAAGATGCAACACGTCAACTTCACCAGGATTTAACGGCAACAAAAATGACAAAAAATGCACCTGGTTGTAAAATACAATAGTGAGATGTACCTGATAACAACTCTGTTTTCCTTTGCTCCAAGGTAGGTCACCACATACAATTCCGGAGCCCAAAATTCGAACTCTCTTTCCCAGTTGGTAACAGTAGACAGTGGCGCAGTGATCAGAAAAGGTTTGTGAACATAACCCTGCAAATACATACAATACTCAAAATCAACCTTGCAACAGAGCTTCTATGCTCATACTTGAAACATTAAGCTCTAAATGAATTAACTATGCCTTTACATGTACATTCAGTGTTAGTTAAGTACACAAAAAGCATAGAGCCTAAAAATATACACTCGCTTAACTAAACTGATAACAGTCTAACCCCATTGTTCTTGGACCAAGCCCAACATCGTAATAATAACATCAACATAATTCAGTACAATTAATAAAACACTGCTTAACGGCACCTCTTTCCACAGTGCTGACAAGAAAGCAATCGCTTGGATGGTCTTTCCCAAGCCCATCTCATCAGCTAGTATGGTGTTTGTGTCCTGGGACCATGAGAACCGCAGCCAGTTGAGTCCCTCCAGCTGGTACGGATGAAGCTTGCCACCACTCACGGCCAAATACTCCGGCTGCTCTTCCAATTTCTTCCGCAGTGCAGACTTCTTAGGAGCATCAGATCGCTTCGATTCACGCTCCTCTTTCTGTTTCTGTTTCCTGTGCACCATGCAACATACCGGCAAAAATTCTATCTGCTTATCTTTATACCGAATAAGACTGTTTACATATACATAGATATCACGATATTTCCAACCACAATGCAATAATCAAGACATATGTTGTGAAAAACCTGTTGCACAGGTGAGTTCAGTTTGACGTGCTAACTCATAAACTGAACCTGAAAACAACATATGGATGGCAGTTGAACCAGCGACCTTGCGATCACTAGTCTGACATGCTACTGTTAAGACTAGCAACTACTACTTTAGCTACATAACCTACCAAATCAACTGAAATATACACACTGATCAAAAAAGAATCACAATAATATGATACAGGGTTCATAGCAAACTAGAAGGACAAAATTCAAAGACTTTTCAAAGACTTTCAAGGACCTAAAATTGAAGTTTTCAAGTACCAAAAGTATCGATAAAAACACGTATCATACTCGTGCTACATCAAAATTTAGAGTGAAATATATACATAGTGGGAAGTTTTGTTAAGTAAGCGAGTGAACTACGGTGTATAACCAAGTAGTGGTAAAATGCCAAATTTTACAAAAATACTTTCTTCAAAATTTTAATATGCAAAAATTTCAAAATATGCAACATTCAAATTCAAGGACTTTCAAGGACTTCTCAAGAACCCTATGAACCCTGATGGTAACTTGACAACAGCTATAAGCAAAGCAACACAATTCTACCTTCGTGCCCAGTATGCATCAACATGCTTGTTCCAGTCTTCTAAACCTTCAGGAAGTTCGTTTGAAAATTCATATGTGCACTCCAAATATGGCAAGTCTCGCCACTTGACAAGACAACGAAGATTTTTACCCGAACCACTAACAAAGAATATCACAAATTACATTACATGCAGACTTCTGCTACTCTATCTGTAACTGTATATGTGAGGATACGAATCACTAAAATCAACGATTGCTAGCCATTATAAACTTTACTATGATTACAAGTTTACCTTTCAAAAGCAAAACCAAATAAGAACGCAAGTTAAGTCAGTACACAAGTAAGTATGTGGATAATTTATATAGTGCATTAAGTGTCAAAAATTAAATGAAAACAGAAGTAACAAGTAATCTGATCAGAGCTCACGTGATACGAGACAACATCAGTGCTACCAGCTGGAAAATCAGTGTAAATGTGCAATAAAATAGCAATGCGCTTTGAAAGAGTACCCAAATTTGACGTCTCTGTACGGAACTCTGGAAAGCTAAAAGGTCAAAACTCGGGACAGTTAAAATATACGTTTTATGCTGCAAATTGTATCTGCAAATTGTCCTGGTCCAGTAATTTTGATGCAATCTATGGTTGAAATATGTGTCATAGCCTAAAATTGCAAAAAAACTCACTGAAAAACCACTTTCTGGATTTAAAAGTTGTTCAAGATCATCAATGTGGGTACACTCGGAAAAATTATCAGTAGTACTTTTTTTGACAAGCAGCAAGTCTGTTTCTATCTGCAACAGTTTTTACACTAAATTAGTGAGGGGTACTCAAATCTGAAGCCCCGTATGGAAAACTACCTCAACTTAGGGGGTCAAAACTTAAACTGGTACAATCTACATTTGATGCTGAATATTTCATATGCCATGCAGCTTGTCTTGGTCTATCTCCACCCATTTCGGTGCAATTCAGTCTTGAAATGTGCGCCCCATATTTTAAAATTCAAGGTCGCTGATTTTGGTGTCAATGAAAAAAGTGTATGTGACTTCCTATTACTCATTAATAGCAACCTTAACCCTATCTCACACCGTTTTTGAGATACGGAGACTCAGACTGGCTCAAAATCACCAATTTTTTGTACCCCCTCTCAATTAGCACCCTCGATCAGGGTGACCCCTTTCGAATTCCAAAAAAAAACTTTATGGATCCTAAAACCAGCTGACAGTAAAGATTTCGTACTCTTAGCTTGCACCGTTTTGATACAATTTCAGAGTGTGACAGACACACAGACAGACACCTCTAGGATAGCTAAGACGTTCTTAACAATTAGCATATCTGCTGATGTGCGTAAAAAGATATTACAGAAGTCAAAGACAGAAACTGACTCATGCATAACAATGCGATGAATCTGCATCCACTCAGGCTTGATGCCATAGCGGTAGAAGCGCTCCTCCAGATTGTGAGGATCGTCCTCGGCAATGCTTGCTTTGTGTCGTGGACGGCCGAAGCTGCTGCCATCTTCCAGTGCTGGCGGCTCATCCAAAGGGAAAAACCTGCGTCTGAATGACACGTGCGTTAACGGCTGGTGCACTTCCAGCTGCATGACAACACATGATAGCACACGTTAATTTATTATACACAATTTACACATGAATACTGACATCATTCTCAATCGTGCCAGAAATGCTACGTGGGTTCCAGCTTTCAATAAGCAATCCTAGTTTTCATTATACAACCGATACTGGCAAAACACAAATATAAGCAACATTCTAGATGCATTTTTCTTTCCTCCTTGTCAGTGTCGACCGTGTTGCTAATATTTGGAACAGTCTTTTTGCTAATACTGATTTCTAATCGCTTGCATGTTTCATTCGGCAAATAAAATGTTTGGACTTTTCAGAGTTTCACTACATCAAGTGCAAGCCCTAGTTGATGCCCTAGTTATTTTTCTGTCATGTAAAGCTTAATTTAGTGCTTAGATTGTCAAGCTTAGTTTCATGCTTAGTTTATTGGGGCAGTTATCAGCACAATGTTGTTGTTGCCTTCCTGCCCATCCCAAGTGCCTGATTTACTGCTTAATTTGTCACGCAGTTTTGAGCCAAATAAACGATGATGAGAGCGAGTACAATGTTACTGAGAAAGTCACATCGTTTGGCTACGTAACAGTATCTGCCATATCACTAGCCACCATATCACTAGCCAACGAAAAATTGCTTTTGGCTAATAAAAATAACTGCCAACAGCATTTAACCAAACACTACCAACATATCAGTGAAGTCACATTTTTCACATTTACGGAAAGAAAGCAACTGTCCAACCTGTATTTCAGGAATCCAGTCACAATCCCAGTACGAGTGATACTCATATTTGACAAACAGTTCCCGATCAGGGCCTTTCATACGCTATCAACAACAACCAATTAAACAGTAGATTTAGTATCTGCTGAAATAGTTCTATCAACAGTTTAACCAAAAACTGTAAATAATTTACACAAACAGTTTCCATAACGTAAGTCAAGATTCAACAAAGAACGTAGTCACAAACGTTTATTATATAGTTTTAACATTAAGCACATCTTCGTAAAATGAAGAAGAGACAAGAAAAAAAATACAAAACAATTTTTCAGCATAGGAAACATTAATTACCTGATGACCATTTTTGCCATCATTACTGTCTTCTTCATCTGCTTTTGCTACAGCTGCTTGCTGAAATGTAACAAAGTATCCATAGAATAATCGTGCTATTCAATAATGTTACTGATGTTCAAAATGTACATTATTCAACTTCTGTATAACTGCAAAAATATACTGCACAGGAGACATTGAGCAAGGACCAAAACTAAGCACAAAGCTAATCACTTGGAGTTTAACAGTTCATCAGCATCATCATGAACACCCTATTCCAGATGCAGTTTTAACTTTTAATAAGTAAGGAAAACTGACAATGCAGTGACACCAACAAACACCCATTACCGACTATTTTTCGGTGTAAAAACTTTAAAACAGCACAGAATCTTCTAATCCAGAATCATGTCAAATTGCTCAAGATCTTTATCAGCCATGTCTGCTAGCTTATTTCATACCTGATCCTGCTGCTGCCAATTCACTGGCGTGATGTTTTTCTTAAATATCCCGATATCATAGACCAGCAACAGTAATCAGTGCAGAAAACTGGGTAACAATTACTCGGATTTGGAACCAGGTAATGAATTCTACCCGGTTCCGCTACAAATTACTGCTACATTTCAGTTCACAGTGTAAAAAAATGTCAACATAAATAACCAACACAATAATACTATTTTCATTTTCTACTAAACCAGCATATTTTTCAAGAGTTAGCACATGTTTGCTGGCACTCCAGATCAACTTTTAAGAATTGATTTAAAGCAAAATTTTACAGACACAACGACTGTCCTGACTAAATTCATAACCAACAACAAAACTTTGACAAAAATGCCTTTTATATTGGAATGGCAATGGTTTCAAAGATAAATGGTTAAAGGTCAAATTGGTGTATAGCTCTTTATGGAAAATCTCACAGCTATGGAGCATCACCTGCAATATCAGATCACACAACTACCTGCCACCTAAAAAGGTGAAAACACACTGCACCAAAACCTCTGCCAAGCAGGCTTATATTTAATTTACCTACACCAAAGCAGGGATTGCAATCCCAGGATCCCGAATCCTGGGATCCCGGCTGTTTTCGCCAATCCCGAATCCCGGGACTGACAGCATCCCAATCCCGGGATTTTTGGATTACAAAAATTTGTTAAATATGTACTTTTTCGAGTGTCAGATGGTACAAATAACCATTCCAAACATGTAGAAAATAAAAGTATTTCATGCGTGCTAAAGTCTTACTCCTTGCTGTGCACTGTAATTTCTATTTTGACTGTCAAGTCATTCCTTGCAGTTTGAATATACAATACAATGAAAAAATTTGCACTCAAAAACTGACAAACACACTGTCAGTTTAATCTAGCAATCTATACTGTTTTATAGGCACCTACTACATCCTATGCATGAAATAAGTATGATGGGTATACCAAAATAACGACCAAATCTGTAAGCCTAATCCCGAAATGGGATCCCGGGATCCTAGGATTACGAATTTACTAATCCCGGATCTCGGGATTGAGAATCCAATCCCAGGATTGCAATCACTACCCCAAAGTAATGAAAGGATGAGTTGACATTGGTTAGTTATCCACCTAAGTTCTAACCATTTGACAAAACCAAAAGTCAAACTTGCAATCTGTTAATTGCGAGTCCAATGCCTACAAGTAGACCACCCACCACCAAGTTGAATACATCACAGCCTGATCACCTGTTTCTGAGGACTGTGTGTGTGGTCCAACTCATCTGCATCTTTTGGCTGATGCTTCCATCTCCACGTCAAAATCTGCTTCACTTTTGCCTTAGGAGGGTTCTCCTTAACCTACAAACATATCTATACAAGCTACACATGCACCATATTATGCATTTTAAGCATCATCAATGTATCCGAAATTCTCAGCTTTGTCATAGCACTTCTAATGCCATTTCACTTTCTAATCACAATACAATAATAAACCACCCACTTAGAAAATATAACCATAAATTACAAGGAAACAAGTTCACTTCAAACACACTGAGAAAAAAGCACAAAGATACTAGTTATCAGTAATGTAAGTTGTGGTTGATTAAAATGCAGTTTAATCGAAAACATCACAACACGCATTTAAATTAAAAATGTTACCTAACAATACAACAAAAAACATACAACGCAGACGGGGCACTTCCAGTCGTCGTTGGGTAAACTCTTCATGGGCGGGTGCAAGCAGTTCATATGGTAAACAAGAGGACAGAAATCGCAAAGAATTACATCGCCACCATCCTTACAAACGCGGCAGAAAGTGTCGTGATTGTCCTCATCTGAGCTGTCTCCTTTCTCCGGCAAACCCTCTCCAGTCTAAAACATCCAGTTAGTCAATGTTTTAGATGCAAAATACAGTTAAAGCTACTGTCTAGCCAGCCCATAATTCTCCTAGACAGGTCAGCCTGTCCAGAAAATTAAACCGTTGGTTACTATTGTGACTGTTGCAACAACAGCAAATGCAGTTGCCATGCACATCAACAACAGTTCAACACAGATTAGACTAGAAATACACTGCCTAAGCAGTTATGCTATGCTCTTAATTTATTACATTCAATTTCTCTTTAGCTGGCTAACACAAACAGACTTATTCCAGTTCAGACAGTGTCACATAAAAGTAAACTTCCTGGAACTGATGCAGCAAGACTTTTTGCAGCACTGCCTCACCATCACCAACAGCATCAAAGTACAAAATGAAAGTTATGCTACAAGAATGCTATCCTAAAATAAGAAATTTCTTAAAAGAGTAAATCTTCAATCTATTTAACAGCATTTACACTGTTACTGTCGTAAATGAACCAGCAAACTAACATTGATGATATTCTGCCATTCAAGTCACGGTTCACAAACTAATAACATTGTATGACAATTTGCAGATGATTCAAAGAGTAATAAAGCCACAACAAAATTGTCTCTGCAATGGTTCAGCGTTAGTGCCTCAGGATGCTGCCAAATGATTCATTCAAAAATTACTTAACACATGCTGCACATGATCACTGGTAGACACTTCAAACATGAGTGCAATACAAGTAGCTGACTGTATTTATACCAGTGTAGTATCATACATGTATTACATAGTCTATGCATCATGTCTTAGTTTTCCTTCTTTAACCTGCTGCAAGGCTCTTATATAATTTTAATCAGATAAGTAAACAAAATGTACACTAACACATATTGGACAGCTCCATTCTCCATCAGGAACAATCTCCAGTTTAAGGCATTCCTTGTGGAATGACTTGGGACATGTGTCACAGAGCAGCAAATCACCGCCATCTTTGCACAACTCACAGTACCATATATGATCCGACTGCAATGCACAGCAGTCAAAAGGAGGTAAATAATCAGTACAGTTACACAAGCCACATTAAGCCGGTTAATTATGTATCACCTCACATGAGATAACAAACTGCTACAGCAAGCAACTTCAACAATAATGAAACTATGTAAACCATTAAATCATCAGTGAGAGCTGACAAAGGCAGCAGCAGTTGCCGAAATGTCAACAATCTGCATCAAAACAAAACACTGTATTTTGATGAATTTGTACAACTAATTCACATAAGCGAAACACTTTACTACTTTACTGCAACCGCTTCAGTTGCAAATGAGAATTATTCTGGCATGCAGAAAGCCAAACAACCTAAAAGAGAAAAGCAAAAAGTACTGTTCCCATGTTTTATCAGTTTCATTCGATAGTATAGCAATGGCATTTCAGCAGGTCTGCTTTGAAATATAGTTCAGTAAAGATGAACAATGTGTGATGAAATGTTACAAAACAGTGAAGTTACACAAACCACACCAGACTGTTTGCATATTTGGCAAACTATCTGCCAAAACTGATGAAAATTGGTTGATATAATAAGCCAATGTTACAGCAACCAAGTAAGTAGTAAGTAGGGTGCTCGGTATATCACAAATGAAACTGCAACACATCGTCGTCTATGCTACCGTACCTTTCCTTGGAGACTTTGAACTACACTGAGCTGTTGACTAATTAACGTTCCAACAGCAAACTACAGAAGCCAACTACATCAGTCAAAAATATGTCAAAGAGAAAAGTAAAACTGAACCTCATTTCCACTTTCTCCATCCTCCTTTGATTTGTTGAGCTTAACTGCTTGTTTCTACAAATATACAATACATTCGAGCAATTACGTAACAATGACAATAACACCGTAGAATATGCTATTATGAAATCTATCTCAAATTAAAGTGCTGTCAGCTAACAATAAGAGAGTAAACCATAACTGAAATTACAGATTTACCATACATTAAATTGTTCACAGCAAATATAAGACTAAAGAGGGCATTCACTATTCTGTCAGTAAAACTGCAATGCATTCAGTAACTGAAACTGTTGACATATCTGTATGTAACCTATCTGTATGAAACGACATTCTAGACCAGTGCTGTCCAACCTTTTTGACACCGTGGGCCACTTAGTCGATTTTCCACCAGCTGGCGGGCCGCAATTAAAGGGGGCCATGGCGAGCGCGCGGAGCGCGAGCCTATAAGGGGATCTGGGGGCGGAGCCTCCAGCGGGGTCCAGGGGCAGAGCCCCTGGTTGGGAGATCAGGGGGGCAAAGCCCCCCTGAAACTTAAACACTTTTTGCTTCTGAATGTTTAATGGACGGTGCTGGGTAGTAACGCGTTACTTTGTAACGCATTACTTTTAAGAGTAACTAGTCCTGTAACGCATTACTATTGGCCCGGCGTAATGTTGTCAGTAACTAGTTACTTTTTAAAGTAACTAGTAACGTAAGCAACGCGTTACATTTTTTAAAATTTTGTAACTACTCAGCAAATAGAAATGGCCCATCTCTAGAAGTTTTCGGCTGCTGCCTCGGCATTTAGACTTTTTTTGTTTTTATGACACGAATGTTGCGTTTAATTCTGTATCTGCGGAACTTGATATGTACATTAATAACACCTCGCGCAATATTGACAGTCTTCAACGCTTCTCACTTGTCAAGAAAGTGTTTGTTGCTAAGAACACTGCTCTACCCTCAAGTGCTCCTGTGGAACGGTTATTTGGCATTGGAGGGCAAATCTCGACTCCTCGAATAAATGGGCTCTCTGATGAACATTTTGAAGAACTGTTGATGTTGCGTGCAAACAGACATTTACAGGAAAACAGCTAGACGCATGAGTTTTAAATGTTGATGACTAATGAGTTGTGTTGTGTCTCGGGACATTTATGAATCTTCAATGTTTCGCTGTGGTGCTTAAAATACTGATTTAGTACAAACCGTGTTGCCACTTGTAACAGTGCATTATTACAATGCTTATAAAACAGTGTAACTAGCAAAGTAACTAGTTACTTTTTTATAGTAACTAGTAAAGTAACTAGTTACAATTTTATAGAAGTAACTAACTGAGTAACTAGTTATATTTTGGGGACAGTAACTAGTAACGATAACTAGTTACTTTTGGAAGTAACTAGCCCAGCACTGTCAATGGAAACCGCAAATTCCCCCATTTTTCTGAAATTTAGAAACGCAAAAGACCATCAAACATTGTTGAATTTTGCAAGTTGATTTCATCTGACTAATCACAGGACCAAAACTACAATTTATGTGGGACGATGGCGGGCCACATAAAATCCCTCCGTGGGCCGCGGGTTGGACAGCACTGCTCTAGACAAATACACATAATACGTGTCTGCAGTAATAATGGTTCATTATTTTGAGACAGCACAAGTAAGCCAGTTCCACATTTATTTAGATAATTAATATGTTACTTATTATCACCATTATTATCGCCACCAAATGTGAACGTAGTGAACAATGGAGGAGATTATGAGATTGGTCGTTCTGTCCATCATTGCATGTGTTCGTCATTCCATGTGTGTGTGTCTGCGTACACGATGACTAATAATAGCAATGACATCATTGTTGCACCAACGCCGGCTATTATATTAACCTCCCTCCCCTGCACCAAAGCAGCTCTTCCTTCTGCCTCCCCTTTCCTTGTGTTTACATCACTTCACTTGGCGGAGATATGCACTCTCACAAGCACCTTCTAGTTAGTTTTGTTATTACAAAAGAAGGATCAATTAAGCCATGACTTGACAGATATTTATCACACTCTAGAATTCTACCTGTAATCTCTACAGCAACCAAATGTACAATGCATTCTATATCACCAGAAATGTAATTTGAATTCCAAAAATGTGATCACATCATGCATTACGAAAGACACCTCATTCTCCATACATTATTATTTATATGCTTAAGTGCCTCGATGCTGCTGTGCAGACGTCAAAAAGGGTGTCAGCACATGAAAAATATAGCGCATGCACCGAGCAATCTATAAAGATTTTCATCAGATCTTTCGGGAGCTGTTCTAACCTTTCTGAACCAAAAACAACTGCCTGCGAAATAAAAAAGTAAAACTTCTGCAACGTTATCAACACTAAACAAAACTTAGCACAAGCCAGCTAACAACGACAGGCAAAAATGTACCTCGTCTCCTCCTGATTCATCAGACTTGGAATTGTTCATCGCTGCCTTACTTCTTCTGTCCCTTTTTCGGTTCAATATTCGACTTTTTGGGCCACCATGGTACTTGTCACGCTTTGTTTGCTTCTGCTTCTTCTTTTTATCGGCAACTTTCTGCTTTTCCTCCTGAGCCAACAGTTTCTCAAACTCTCTGTCAGTCAGCTCGGCCTGCACACAGGTAACCAGACAAACTGCCAGGCCTGAGACACCCAAACAAAAATTTTAAAAAAACTACTAGTTTATTGGATAAACCACCTTAAAAACCCGCTAAAAAGCCACCCCAAACTTGAGCCAATTATATTTTCTTGTTCCACTAATAACGAAATATCTTATTATAGCTAAGTTTCTGAAACATTTAAGCATATGAACTTGCGAATTTAATAATAAAATTAATGACAAAACTGCTGGAACTCACACTTATTTGATGCGGAGAGTATCTACCTAACAGTGCTTACTCTAATAACTGACCACTGAACAGCTGTAGAAACCCCAAAACCGATCAAGTTGGACCTTTTTACAAAAACTGGTTTTACCTGAAAAAAAAACAAAAAAAAGCCAAAACCCAACAAAACCCACCAGATTGGGGTTTTAAGAAACAGCTTATTTGCAACCCTGCAAACAGCACCAATCCAAAGCTCAGTTTTAGCTAAACAAATTTTATTAGCAAGCAACTATACTGAAAGAAAAACACTGGTCACTGAAATCCCACTGCATCCAACCGACTTTGGCACTAAAAACATGAAGAATTCACTCTTTCCAGCTGATATGACTGATGATGATTTGTCAGTGACCACAAACAAAAGATTGAAACACCAACCTCTAACTGAGTCAGTATTGCTACAGTCATGCCCACAAAACTTCCTGCTCAAGCAGTGCTCACATAAAGATAATTTAATTAAATTCCATTTAAATATCTGACCCACTGCTACAGGACACTGGGGTCAATAATAAAATCACTACTGAGTGTGTCTGCCCGAGGCTGCTACTACAGTTGCAATCTTACTCCTAGTCCGTCATAGTTTTGCTCAGTTATGCGAAAACATTGCATGATCACAGCCAGAAAACGAACACCAAGTTCAACGAGCATCAACAGCTGACGACTGCTTTCCCTACTGTGCCGTATCTTTCACCTAGGTAATGCACTTTTAATGAGAAAGCAATGAAGTGAACAGAGCAGCAAAACGTACGCTACACATATAATTTCTCTATTCACTGAGTTGTTTCTTTGTATTAATAATAATATCATAATATGCAACAATACAGAAATAAGACTATCATGCCTTATGCAAAACTGAAGCTGTCCGCAGTAGCCACCATGACATGCTACGATATCTTTACATCAATGACGTCAGACAATTTAGCTATTTAGCAGCAGCCAGTAGCGGCACAGTTGTATCTCGCAATGGTAAGGTATCCAAAAATCTAGTTCTATGACACTGATCTCTGACCGACAACCTTGAAATTCAACAAGGTTTTTGCGGTTGTCAAAGTACACATTCATGCAAAATTTCATCAAGCTAAGTGCAGTGGTAAATGATTTCAAGTTAACAGAAAAACAGACCGAAAATGTAGTGAAGATGGTGAAAACAATACCTGCATCACTTCTGCTAACAATAACAACATAAGATAAAAACAGCATGATAAACAACAGTCTCCAGATGAGACATTAAGCCACTGCACTCCTAGTCTGCGAAGACGCACCATGCTTCCAGGTCCTCTGCGTGACCGCATGCTCTTTCGTTCTCCAGGAATCACAGGACGTGCCTTCTTCTTCTTCCGCTGGTCGTCAGAATCCGATGAGCCTTCAAAGTCTTCATCTGAAGCACTAGCTTGTTGTGACCCATCTCCATATCCATCACTTTCCTTCAACAGTCCAATACAACTACACCAATTATATCAATACAACTACACCAATTATATAGACAGTTCTGCAACAGAGAGTTAATGTTCCATTAATAGTACTGTTAAGAGAGTTCTTTCACAGGATATTCAAGCAACTCCTAACTAAAGTGAGCAATTATCTACCTACTCTAAACCAAATCTGAAAATCTTTATGGCCTAAATGCAAGCCAGCAGTCATGTGATATCTCAAGCCAAACATCATTTTGTGATTTGACTGAGAGCTGTAACTGTGATGGCATTAAGTGTCCCTAATTTTAAATTCTACCTAAGTTCACATATAATTCAGCACTCCGCTGAACAACACTCTCGCCTTATAAGAAATTAATCTCAGAACTGTGCACTAACAATACGAATGCAAATTACTGAATCAGTCAAGAAATCAGAACCTATACTCATACTGGTAGTCAATAAGACACAGCACAAACTACAAGCATTACAGATTTGCTAATACCAACAAGAAATCTGAGCTAATGCTCATGAGACGTGCGAGAGCCCATAGCAGTTCATGTTCGCGGGTAATCTTGGTCTATCTCCATCCATTTCATCGCAATTCACTCCTTTGCAGCCAAAAATCACCAAAAAATCACCAAAAACCCCTATTTTTAGAGTTCAAGGTCAATCAAAGTCACCAATATTGACAATCTTAAGAAGCTCGTCGCTAGTGCTTGTTATGTTAAGCAGCATGTCTGTGCATAGCTGCAACCATTTTCATGTTAGGCAAGCCAGCAGTGGATAAATAATCACTTTTAAGAGGTAAACCCCTCTTTGACACTCGCGTGCGCAGGCCTCCTTGAACCTAGAGGGTCCAGACTTAAACTGCTGAAATCTACATTCAATGCTGAAAATTTCATGTGCAGGTTGTCTTGGTCTATCTCCAGCCATTTCGGCACAATTCACTCTTGAAATGAATGTTGCAACCCAAAATTGTGAAAAATTTACTAAAACCCCCTATTTTGGGAGTTCAAGGTCATTCAAGGTCATTGATGTTGACATTTCGAAGAAGCTCGTCACCAGTGCTTGTTACGATACGCAGCATGTTTGTGCCTATCTGCAACCATTTTCACGTTAGACGAGCCAATAGCGGTAAAATAACGCCTTTTTAAGGGGAGTGCCCCTCTTTCTCCCCCTCGTTCATAGGGACCCTCTTCACCCTGTGGCATGAAATTTTGTCACAAAATACTAGAGACTCTTAGCTATCATATGGCGAAAACCAGAAGTCTCTATCTCACCTGGGCTCTGATTGGTACCGGGTTGTGACAGACACCAAGACAGAATTACCATAGCTAATACGCACTATAGCTCCCTCGCGCGTAAAAATCAGCCAGTGTCAAAACTAACACAAAACATCTGATTTAGAAATTAAAATGACAAGTAGCATGAATATTAAATAAATATTTCTTATATACAAGAAAAGTCCAGTGCTTTAACCTAATTCCTGCAAGCAATATCTAAACTCGAAAGCATTTTACTGTACACTTACTCCCCTACCAAACCAACTGAATCACACCGACACTTTAGTGTTCACAACGTACAAAGTTTTGGCTTACATTACTGGCTTTCGGTCGCTTCTTGTCTCTGTGCCGGGAGACTGAATACTCCTCATCTGAACTTGCATCATCATTCTCAACATCGTCACTGTCCTACATCAACAAATAATGATAAAATAACAAAGCAAATTTATACACAATTCCTAAAAGCAAAAAGTCACTAGGCGCTGCCACCTCAATCAGACAAATATGTCTTTCTTTAGTTGTGCATTGAACTGTTCGTAGTCCTCTACGGCTCGCAGCACAGCTGGCAAACTGTTCCAGACTCATGCGCCGGCAACTGCGAATGATCCGTTACTGAGCCTTGTCCTTGTCCTCGATACAGTACACATGAGGGAGGCAGATGAACGTAGTCAGCGGGTGTCGTCGCTGAACAAACAATGGTATTTGTTTTTGTGCAAGACAATATTCACATGGGGACTCATCCTCTTTCTGGCACTTTGAATCATCATCATCATCAGTAGCATGAACCACAACGGTGCAGAGCGCCACGAATCAACCCCCTCCACAGTGAATGATCGGCAGCAAGTTCATGAACACTGTCCAAGTCAACCTCAAGTTGCAGCAGATCTCAATGAATGGCAGACAACCAGGACTGTCAAGGTCTACCGGGTCGTCTCCGCCAACCTGTAAAAATATCTTGGTAAATGGCTTTGTAAGCATCTGCTGAAGGTGGCATTCTCGACACGTGGCCTAGCAAGGACAGTCTTCATTGAGATATGGTCAGCTAGGATTTAACCCACTACGACTGAATGGCCGGCTCCATTAACAGCCAGTGTCTTCAACAAACTAAGTAAGTAAAGTGCACAATGTTGACGAAAAAACCATATGTTAGCAGTCCTGTTAACAGAGCCTATTGTTATGCAAAACATGTTGGTTAATGCTTTTTCCCCAGCAGTGGTTGCAACCATTTCCGATGTGTTGACCTACAGAAGGATGGCCAGGCTGAGTTGGCCTGTTATCACACTACAACTTCGAATCACTTACAGCGACTATTTGCATTGTACAAGAACTGGATCCATGTTTACCAGTCCTTCTAGGTTTTGATACATACACTCACATGTATACTCATATGACTGAAAGAAGTTCAAATCTTGTTCATGGTTTATTCCAATAAACAATAAACAACGCAAGCTCGAAACCAATACTGCCATTACTAAAAATACAAATCAAATAAGAGGCACAAACTGAGATACAAACCACATCTCGTGCTTTCCTCTTTCTACGCCGTCGACTAACTTCCGCATCTGACTGACTGTCATCCTCCAACAGTTTATTAAACTCTTGGTCCGTCATCATTTTCTGGCCACATCACAAACAAGTTTACGTAAAGTACTCTCATTCCAAACAGAAAAATATGCAAGTCTGCCACTTGAAAAAAGAATACAGAATATCTTAGATACAATGTGTCAGCATGCCAAAAAATCTGTGCAATGAAACAATTTACTACATAAAGCAAATAAAATCAAGTTTATCTTTAAAAAAATTTTTCAAAAGACAGCAAAAAATTTCAGTTTTTGAACAAATACTGAGTGGCCTCATGACAGGAACGAACCAAGGCACAGCTTGTCATGTTACACTACATTAGCACAAGCTACGCAATGGCAATATCAGTTAACTGTCAGACCACTCACAGGGGCCTTGTGCTCGCGAGTACTCTTGCGGACCGGCTTCAACGACAGCTTGATTCTCAGTCCAGACTTCGGCAGCTTGGATTTGGATGAGTCCAGATCTTGCTCTTCATCATCGGACTGATCCATGATGGGCTGAGGTGATGCTGGCATTGAGTGATCATTCACACCGACAGCTGAGACTGAAGCTGCTGATTCATCAGCAGCAGCCGCAGCCGTAGCATCATTACTCATGTCCTGACAATTGCTCTCATCTTCAGCTTCAGCATCATTATCATCACCATCATCATCACACTCTGCAACCGTTTTACACCGCAAATTCCTGCAGTCAACGTTAACAGTTAACCTATACTACTCGCTGTACTTACTCTGATTCAAGTTTAAACTAAATACTGTAACTAGAAAATATGTCGACATAGTGCTGACATCATATGCAGCAGCCTGTCAGAAACTGCTAGACCCAACCTTAACCATAACTTTGACCTTTGACCTCATGAACCAAAACCAGCGCATCAGTTACTGATGCCCTAAGAAATCTTCACACCAATTTTGGTTTTTCTACACAGACAGTGCTAGAGTTAAAAAGTAGGGATTCACACACGAACAGGTACAACTGACAATGCAGCCAATCAGGATGGCTGCACAATAAAAGATAATGTGCTGTTGCAGTAGGGGTCTAAATAAAATGCACACAAACCAGCTTAATTCACAGTTTTACATAGCTGTGAAGTTTTCAATTGCACTTATTCCAAAAAGCCCTAGAAAAAGTTTTCGTTCACAGATTAGGTTAATCGAATAGTCACTAAACTGCATCTCTGATACGTAACAGCAAAGCTAATTTGAAAGTACTGACATATTGTAACAAACTATGTACCTTTTATTTTCTGACAGTGAAACATTACGCAACACATGCTGGGCAGGAATGCAACATCAGTGCCAAGAGCTCAAACTGTTTCCATACTTCTGCAACTAAGAACCTGATCATACCTGTGGAAGACTCGGAGCTCTTTGCAGCATCTTCAGCATCGTCCTTCTTTGTGAATGGATTTGTTGAGTCAAATTCTCGCCATTTTGCTTCCAGAACTTGAGTGATTTTCGTAGGTGATGTTCTTGGATTCACCTGCATCATTTAATAACAACCAACATGTGACAATGCTCCAGGCTTTGGTGCTGTGGGTTTGTTGATAAAAAATGCCAACCTAATCTGGATAACACTAGAATCCAGAGTGTTCCACCCCCCCCCCCTGCAAAAAACTGTGCTACTTTTTATTCTCCTTATCTCTGCCAAATGTTAACAAATTTTCTAAATTCTTTCACTAATGCATTCTGCAGACAAATAGCAATATCAAGCGGTTACTGAATCCCACCACGCCTTAACTGCATCGCTGCACTACCTTGTGAAACACAAATGTCAAAAAAACTAACAATAATGATAATAAACAGTGTGTTGATGAACAAAATACACTTCAAACCAAAAATACGGGGAGTGATCTGTAAGATGTACGTAACTTTTGGCAATTGCCGCAGCAAAACTTTTCAAAGGCCAGATAGCCAACTATCCAAATCTAACCAATAAAAGAAAACAAAAAAGTTATCAAAACTACTGATGTAATCAAATCTCATAATTACTAACAGCCATCAGCTGTGGTCGAACCATTCGAGCAAAAATACTGAAAGTGATCAGGTTCTGGTAGTCGGCATCACTCCACTCCAAATCCACATTTTTGATGCCAAGATCTGTGCAAAGCTCAGACGATGACCTTACATTGGTCATGTTTGTCTATATATCAGACAACACAAACAAACACATCAAATATTACCACATACCAGTATTTACATTTATGTCATTTTCTAGGTACAAAACGTAAAAACAATGCAGAATGGCTTGCATCTCCATTAATTAAGTAACAATGAGACATTAGTAAGACTGAGCGAGTTTAAAAATTACTGCTTCAGCCAGTGATGTTTGACCTTAGCCTTGGCTTTATAGCATTCTTCTTCTAGCGTACGCTGATCTTGCGAAGCCAGATGACAGAATCTTCCTCTGCGGAGTGTAGCGCCTGGAGTCCCCCAGGAAACTTGGTCAGCGGGCACTCGTTGACGATGTGTAACATTGTTTGCTTGCTGCCGCAAGCACAGAGTGGGTCATCGCGTATGCCCCAGTCGTGAAGAGTAGAGGCACACAGGCCATGGCCAGTGCGAAAA
>Ga0209671_1001152_pt1 | contig 21124 bp, 14 predicted proteins | sample WorMetHERISLAND2_2_FD_187401 | JGI IMG/M metagenome (GOLD analysis project Ga0209671, IMG submission 187401) | Marine gutless worms symbiont microbial communities from Max Planck institute for Marine Microbiology, Germany - Olavius geniculatus... | ecosystem: Host-associated > Annelida >... | reverse complement strand
AAGAGCAGAACGAACTACTTAAAAGGCATGACATCCTCTGAGTTGTATTATTTCAGGCAGTTCGAAATACTTCCCAGTAAGTAAAAGTGACAATACAGAACTTTACATTTTACAATACAGGAATGCTAAAACCTGACATGACTGCTAGTTCTAGACCTATATTAGATGTTGCTAATGCTTAGCCTCTGAGTAGGCCTACTGGCAGTGTCACTGTCAGTTGTCACGATAAACAAATTCCACACAAAAGTACAACTAAGTTGATAAAACTTTCGTGGGTTAATCTACCCAGCTCAGGTGGGAAAGCTAGGGGGAAGCTTTCCCCCTGACCTAAATTGGAGACAGTTTGTCTCCATCCCCCCCTCTGTGGAAGGCCCTGCATCGCGCGGTGTGCGTGGGCGATATACACTATACGATATACACTTTCCTTGCAGCAGATGCTGTACTTTTATACCGATACTACGTGGAAGGTTTTTAGCCGTTCGGGAAAGGAAAAGTGTAATTCAAAATAATGCCAGATTAAGTTCTTAAGCGTGCTTATGCATAATTCAGCCTCTTTAGTTTGTTTTCAAAAGCTTTATTGGGTCTATATTGTCCCAGAATTAACGGCGGCTGCCGACCCCATTGTTGTATGCCTATTTAGAAGAGTGTCCCAGAAAAAGAACAAAAAAAGAATGAGACAAGTAATTTGAGCAAAACTCATGAGACGCGCGACGGCCTTATCAGTTCCTGTTCGCAGGTTGTCCAGGTCTATTTCTAGCCATGTCGGCGAAATTCACTTTTCAAATGTGCGCCGCAGTCAAAAATTGTTAAAAAACTATAAAACCTCCTATTTTGAGAGTTTAAAATCATTTGCGGTCATCGATGTTAACACCCTTAAAAGTTCGTCGCTATTTCTATGTCTGTCTGTAACTGGTTTCACGCTAAACGAGCGAATAGCGGTAAAATAGCCATTTCTAGGGAGGAGGAATAGTCGTCTGTGACTCGCACCTTCGCTGCTTCGCAGGCCTCCTTTAACCTAAGATGTCGCGACTTGGACTGCTAAAATCGGCGTTTAATGTTGAACATTTCATATGCAGGTTGTTTTGGTCTATCTCTAGCCATTTCGATACAGTTCATTTTTAAAATGTGCGTTGCAAGCTGAAATCGCGAAAAATTCACAAAAAACCTCTTTTTGGGGTTTGAGATCATGCAAGGTCGTCAATGTTGATAAATCTAAAAATCCCGACACTAGTGCTTGTTATGATATGCAGCATGTGTGTAGCCTACTTATCTGCAACCGTATTCACACTATACGAGCCAATAGCGGCAAAATAACCTCTTTTAGGAGGGTACCCCTATTTGGTGCTCTCGTTCGAGGGGAACCCCTTCACCCAACGGCACGAAATTTTGCCACGATAAACTAGAGTTCTTGGGGCAGTCCACAGTAATGATTTCGTAATCTTAGCTTGCACCGTTTTGATACAGATAACGAGTGTGACGGACGGACGGACGGACGGACATACGGACATACGGACAGACGGACGCCCAGGCCATAGCTAAGACGCGCGAAGCATTCCTTTTTAAGGAAAAGCGAAAGGAATGAACGATCGCCTACCGGAATATCGACGGCCTATAAACGCCAGGAGTTCGTGTGTTCTTGCATAATTTTGCAGTGAACTAAAAAGGAAATAAACGTTCTATAGTCTATTTCGTGATCATAGTATGTGACGGCCGAATTTTTCTTTGTAATTTTTTTATATCTTATCATGTGTGTTTGTCGTGTCAGCATGCAGATGAGCTGGAGTCGGTGTGTCCGGCACAGCTGGCGGGCTCTGGGTGGTTGTATTACGGCTTTTTCGGACGTGACACGACGATGCTGAGCAAACTGAACAACGTTCTGTCATCCATGATGTCAAACAACAGCCTATTGTCGCTCTACACTCGACTGCTAAGTGCCGACACGCACCAGTGCCCCTGGTAGACAACTACGGACAGAGAGACAATCTAATGCTCGGCGTGTTAATTCATCGTACATAATATACACAGTCAAGTTTTCAGCCTGGTTCCCATTTTATGATAAAAATTAACCAGTTTACTGGGACTTTGAGAGCTCTGCACTCTGATGGTGAAAAATTATTGTGATGCGTATTCGTCGTTACTGTAAATTATTATTTTGTTACTGAGTGACGGCTTGAATTTTACTGCAGGCTACTAGTGTATAATAAGTAACTAATCCATGGATCACACTTTGATGCTGCTGGTTGGACTATATAGAAAGGGCACCTGTAGAAAGTCCTGATCAAACAACGACTGAAATAGGCTACCTGTTTAGGCCTGGACCTACAGCAGTTAACTGCACTGTAACTGTTGACGCATTATAACCGCATAGTTTTTTACTCAAGCTCATATCACCAGATATTGACTAATTTCCAATATCTTTTCATTGACACTCTTCAGAAAACATGCAGAAAAGTAATTCTCTGTGATTTTATTCCACGTGAAACGTGTCGATATACTACCTGGTAACGCTTAAAAATAAAACAAAAACGTGCGAGAAGTATTTTTCGGTTTTTTGGTTTTGTAGTTTTTGCGGTTTTTTAATTTTTATTTTTTACCTTTATTCTGCTTATTCTACTTAAGGCTTATGCATTTTTCTTAACATAAACAATTTACATGTAATTTTTTTATTGTAATCAACGCTTTAAATTAAATTTGGAGACCATCGATACAATAGATCGGTCACACATTTGGCAAATTACCAACGCAAAGCATTATTAAAGTGAATGAATTGACAGAAATACGCAAAAACTTTGTTGATGAGTCGTATGAAGGTCGTGCGTTGCTGACAGCGTCGAACGCTAAGTGAGTAAACTTCGGTTTGTTAATATCTCGCACAAATGATCTCTAATATTAAATATTAAATATAAATATGAGATAAATACAAAAGTAGGCAGGTATTTGTCTAATATTGATTTAGCTTTGGTGTGAATTATATAGCCCTTGACTACAGGTATATTATAATAATCTACTCAACTTTTTTCGGCTGCAATTTCCCGAAAACGATAATTTAGAAACTGTATACCTGGATGAATTAAAATGCGTATAAAATACAACAAAAAGTCTAGAATGTCGGTAGGGAAAACGCGCTACAGCCTATAGCAATTCTTTATTGTTGCAGTACTGACCTTCAAGGTCGTCCAAGGTCGATGATTTTCATCTCATCGGACAGGCTTTATGCGATTTGTGATTAGGCCTAATAGCAACCAAAGTTTTATCTCTCACCGTTTCTGAGATACGACTGGTTTTCCTTTTTAAAACGCACATTTTTTCCATCCACTGCGTTCAATCCCAAATTTGAAAATGTTCTCCTAATTGTACTGCATCCTCGAAATGTTGCACGTAAAGAGTCTCGACAGTCGACAAGGGCTAACTACTTGTGTGAAAAGTTTTTCTTTAAGACTCTCCCTCAGTGTTTGAATTGCCGGGGGGTTGGGGAGGGGGTTCAACCCCCAAATGTTTTTCAACCCCTCAACACCTTGTCAAATTATGCACTGGGGGTCAGCTATGTACTATATACATATGATTTTAATCACAATTTTTGTTGGGATCTGACCGTCGAAAAGTTCAATCCCCAGCTAGTTTTTCACAATTCAAACACTGCTCTCCTGTTAATCAGGGTACATCCGTTATATACGGACGGACGAACGACAAATGACAATCGTGCCATAGACGCTCTACAGCATAACTGTAGCGCGTCAAAAATGTGTATTTTTGCAAAATTTCCGGGAACTTCAACAGGAATATGGAAATGGCCAAATTCTTGGAACTTCCCGTATGGTAATTTACTTTATTTTACATGCCGTCAGACAAGTTTTTAAGGGTTTTGTCCAAAGCCCAATTTTTACTTGAACAACACTTGTACGCGCTAAACAACGGGTGCGATATCCGAACGACATTGACATTTTGATACAATAGAACATCACTAGCAGTTATTAAAAGTTCTAGCAAAAATATATATATTCTACGACCCCGTCGTCATGGAAACCATGGCGCTAAGGAGTGGAGTATGTTTATTTTGTGTGAATTAAATAATGTTCATGGTGTCAACTGTCCAACGATTAACGTTTTGATTATTGCTAAACTTTTATGATTGATGAGTGACGATGAAGTTTCATGTCTTTGTGCTTGTTTAAATATAAAAACCGGTTAACTGTGAGCAGAGACGCTTTCGGCTGTTGTACCGTGCGTTCGTTGAATCGTTTTGGTCCTGTAATTGCGCTAGTGTGTCAGTATGTCGCTTGCGGCCGTAGACCAGTTGTCTACTAGCTTACCGCGAATACACAGCCGATCACGCTCGGTAGCCTCGTTGAAATGCGATGTTTCACCAACACCTGCTCTGCCACCGCTTGATCCAGATCAAATGCTGATTAATTCCATGCGGTTCGTTGAATCGCCAAGAAAAAGTGCGGTGGTGCCAAATCATATTCTTGATACAAGTATGTCTTATTTTTTCTTGCAAAGTGTTTCGAGTTTTTACATTTGTGATTAGCAACAAGTGCTTATCTTTTTCTTCTTTTCCATGCAGTAATGTACAGATCTTCTTACAAGTACTGTCATTATCACTGTCAGTCATTGCGTGCTGTAGTACTTTAAATTGTTTTGCTATAAAGTATGCTGTGGTCATGTAAAGGCTGTGATTTTGCTTTATATAGCAAAATTAAACCATTTTTGATATGCACAGTACAGCAGACTAAAGGTAACAGCATGGACTTTTGGTTATGTGCTAAATTTCACAAAATGATGTGATGCTCCAGACAAAGTGAGCAAATGGTCGCATTATTTTTAATTCGGTAAGTTTTGTGTTAGATAAGCAATTTAGTGTGATGATATGAAAAATGCTTGTGCCAGATCGGGACCATATACTATTGCTTTCTGTAAATCTCTGCAGATTATAATTTGTTTCGAAGCCTGCATTTTTGTAGTAGTGATGTTGATCTTGATATTGTATTTTATGTTTTTGTTTTCATACATTTCTGCTGTTTGTAATTGTTCTAGAAATTTATTCAACACTTTGCAATAATGGCATCTTGACAGCTAGCCCAACAGTTTTGCATTTTGCTGGATTTGATGTGGGCAAAGTGCGAAGGTTAAAATTAGACATTATAAATTCTTCTCCAGATGTTCAACGGATGCATATTTTGCCACCACAGACAAAATACTTTCGGATCCAGTATACAAAAAATGTAAGTAAATTTTGGCTTGTCGACTGTTTTAGGCAACATTGTAGTATTTGTGTTTGGCATGATAGATTAGTAGTTTAAAATAGTTTTAATTTAATCGCTGATTAAGTTGACTCTAAGTTGACTTAATAAAACCAGTCTCGATGTCTGTCCATTTCTCCATCCATCCATCTGTCTTCAAAAAGTTTGTTTGATTTGAATGGAATTTGGTTTGTCATGTGATCAGATCAAAGGTCAAGATCATGGTCAAGATCATGGTCATGAGACCTTCAAATAGAAACTGTTATTTTGTACAAGTTAGTAGAAACATCAGCTAAACACCTTATGTGCAGTTAGCTCATTCAGTGTAAACTTATTGCAGTTTTAGCAGTATAGATATTGTAGTCATCTCAAACTTTGTGTATTTGTCTTCAGTGATGCTGTATGTTGCAGATTCGACTGGTTCCTGGTTTATCTGTAAGCTGCAATGTAGACTTTGAACCTGATGAATGGCGCTATTACTACGACTGTGTTCGAATTCACTGCAAAGTGAGTTTGCAAACAGCCAATGGAATTGCATCACTACGTTTGTTTGCATTGCATACATATTTTGTTTGTTCATTTAATGATTGGTATATTCTTAGTAACAAGAAAGCAGTCATAGCTCGCAGGTACCTCCGCCAAAGCAAAGCTATTCACCAGGTGGTGTCACCATCTTTGCTTTGCCAGCGGTTCCCTGCCCCTTTTAACGCAATGGTAATGAAAATTTTAAAGTAATCAAGAATCCAGGATTCCTGCCGGATCATGCCCAAAATTGAATCACTGGTAGTTTATGCCATGCTTGACATACCCTCAAAATTTCGGAAAGATCAGTCCATAACTTTTCGAGTTATCTTGCTGACACACAGACAAACAAACAGACAGACAAACAAAAATTGGCAAAAACATTACCTACTTGGTGGAGGTAATTAGAGATTATAGTTTTCTTGGTTAAGTTGTAAGGTTTCAGTCATTTTATGTATTTTTAATAGCTTGTCTGGTGTTTCTCTTATCTAGGAGGCTTCTGTCAGAGCTGTGCGTTGACTGCTTGATATTATGTGCTGGTTTTGAGCAATTGTTAATTTTTATGAATAACTTAATGATAAATGCTTACTTTGTTTAATTTGTGGTTATCTAATGCTGATCAGAATAAGCTGAAGCTGTGTATGTACAGTTGTATTAATTGTTTTTTTCTGTGTTATCTGTTAAAATTAACATACATTATTCGGATCAGTTCAGTTCTATGACATTTATTTATTTTCTGCTTTTGTTGATTTGACAGGGTGAAGACAATTTGGTTGTTCCGATACATGCATTTCCGGTATTAAACACGTCAGAGTTTCCAAAGTTCATCGACTTTTCGTTGGTACCTCTTGGTGAAATGTACGTCACTATTTCATCGTCATGTAATTCTATCAAGTAGCTGTTGTGGATCAGTCGTAGCTAAGAAGCTAAGTTCGTGAAATTTGTTTCATATTTCATAGCTCAGTGACTGCGTCAGTCATAGTTTCTGCAAGTTGTGATGCATTGCTTGCTGAGTGCTGGTTTTGTGATTAGTAAAAGTGTAATTGATATTCAAAATTTTAGTGTTATAGACAGGCCGACATTCAAGTAGACAGTCAGACAGTGTAGTACAGTATGCTGTACATGTGTGTGCTACTTGCATGGTAGTGCTTGTTTTATAACTTGATGTCTATTTTACGTAGTGTAATGCAGTTTAATGTAGTGTAGTAGAAGAAGAGTATTTTAGGTGATGACATGTGGATAAAATGCTACAAGGGCACATTTTCATTGTCAGTATGAATGGTATGAGAATTTTTTATAATATTGTTTTTGTGAGGTTGCATTTCGGATTCATTATCGTATAACCATGGCCACTTTGTCATTTCTAAGTTATTGATGTCTGTTGATGTTTACTTTGCAGCCAAACCAGAGTGTTTCCTTTGAGGAGTGAAGCACCAATAAATTTTGAGTTCAAATTCACGTTTGTGCAGCCAAATTATGCAATTTCCGTTGAACCTTTGTCAGGTGTGAATGCTCACTGTGTTAGCTAGATTGAAACTTGTTGTAGTTACGTAACTAGTCACAGTCTAGTCTTTAGCTAAATCCATTGATCAGTGAAGTGCACGCATTATCACCAGACTTGATTTTCATTGATACTGTACGAATTATTGGCAAAATAAAATAGCACTATGAATTGGTGGTGAATGATCCGTATGATACTAAATTGTGTTGGACCCACGCAGTCTAGTGTTACACAGATCATTCACCACAATGTTGATCTGAAGGGTTTTTTCAATTTTACAAAAATGTTTGTTTTTTATTATCGTTATACATGCATATTTCATTCATATTTTACAAGGTAGTATAGAGATGCATTTACAGTGTGGTGGGACATATAATAATCACATTATTGCAAATTGCCCGCAGAGTGTGCCACTGAAAGAATTTTGAAAATCAGTCATTAATTGGTGAAGATATGGACAAAAGTAAAGTGCCACGTTTTTTATGGCCCACCCTGTATGATTGTGGCCGGGTGTCTGTGTGAAGGCACTGTACCGGCAAACGATGAAGTTGATATATCTGTCATATTTCATCCGACATCATATCAGACGACCACTGCTAAGTTGCAGTTGAGCATCTCACAGTATTTGTCTGAACCACTGGTCTGCACCATTCTTGGGCAGTGTGCCCCTGGACTTTGCAGGTAGTGTTGTTTTGTTTCCATTTTTCTTTAGTTTTGTGTGTAAAATGCATTCTGATTTGTCAAAACATGTCCGATATATCTACTTCCTTGTTTTTTTTTGTTTTTATTTTGTTATATTTTTGGTTTTTTGTTTTTTAGTTTTTTTCTGGATTTTAGGTTTCTGTTTTTGCTGTAATCATTTGTTTGTCGGTTTATTTTGTTTTACATGACAGTACTAACATTTTAGTTTTTGTCATTTTATTTTATGTTTTGTTTGCTAGTTTTTTGTCAGGTGGCCTCCGTGGTTGATCTTAGGGTTTTCTGGCATCCTGGCTCAGTTGTATTTGGTTGTTATCAATCATTGTATTTTATGATTGTTGTTTGAGCCGAATAAGTTTTTCTTTAAGATTAAAGTGAAACCATCTGTCTGTCTATTTCTAGCTGTCCACACTGCAGAGTGCAGTGTGCAACTGTCTGTCATTGACTATAAGACATGATGTGTTTTGTACAGTCAAACAGACATGTCACGGACACAGCAGACAGGGGAGCTAAGCACATCGGATTATTCATTGGACCCGTGTTCCGTTGGTCCATTGGCTCGTGTTCGCAGCAGGAAATCTAAGCCGTCGTCTCGGTCAGCGCCAGTAGAACAGTCATCACAGGTAATGAGGCAGGCTGCTTCACTTTAGTCTGTGATAACTCATGGATTGGATGGCTCGGGTTTGATCCAACAAAGAAGCAGTTTCTAAATTCTGGTTTATCCACAATTCTTTTTTCCATTTACCATTGCGAGGCAGTGACATTGCAGCAACTTTAAGGGGATTTTGATGAAATTCTATGACAACTGTTAAACATTGGCTCAAGGACCAACTTACATTTTGCTGGCGATCCAGTTCAGCATCTGAACTCAGGGTTTCTGAAGCCTGATATCGGTAGCTGTATTGAATCTTTGCTGTATTCACAAGATGGCAACACTGTTCTTAGAAGAGGTTTGAGATCTCTGATCACTTCAAGTGTTGTGTTTTTTAGAATTACTTATCAAATAAAAATTTGAATTGAAATATGAACTTTAGAAAATTGTACTTTGTCTGTTAGTATATTTGTAATCTGTTGAATGGTGACTTGTTTCAAGTTGGCTGTAGTCGGCTGTGAAGCTGAAACCAGCACAAAAGCACTGGTAACGTGTAGCAAATCTGCTCTTACGGGTTTGGTCAGCTCTTAGTTAGCTCCTACCCTCCAGATTTTAGAAATCTTTTGGGTCATCAGTGCAAAGCCCCACCACCATGACAAGGTGGCTGACCATGGTGGGGAAAGGTTTAGGGCAGTGTTTTACATTTTAATTTTATGAAAAATTTTTTTATGCACTTTCTCAGTCTTATAGAATTTAGCTGGCTACATGCATTTAGTTAGCTTTTGAGTGTTGGTGAAAGACTGAAAGTGAAATATTTTGTAGTATATCATTATTGTTTTAATCGAAAAAGTGTTGGCTTTCAGCTGATGATAAGAGATGGATTGGTCATCCCACATCATTTGGACACGCCACATGGAGTTTCATTCATTCTCACTCAGAAGCGTGGTCAACTTAACGTGAAACAGATGCAGAAAGGTAATTAGTTTTTTACAGTACTACTTATTGCATGATAGCCCTTGCTACATTATGTGTCAAAAAGTTCACCCTTTTATGTTTGCAATATCTTCGCCAGATTTTGTCAAATTTTGCTAATTTTTGGCAGGAACAGACAAAATGTTGTCTGAGTTGGAGTTGCAGCTAATTTCACAATCTTACAGTGGAGAATGACTGAATTTCGGTTTTAGTTTTGGAATTTGGAAGTTAGAAACAGGAAAGCTTAATAAGTATTTTGATCCTTTGTCTTACCCTTGACAAATACCAGTGCTGTTAAACTGTTAGCCAACACCATTATGCTTCGACTTAAGGTTAGTGGATCCTAATGCTTTTGTTTTCACACGCGAAAGCAGCTACTGCTTTCAGCGCGTTTTAGCCATCGCAATTTTGTCTGTCTGTCCATCTGTCTGTCACACGGGTGAATCAGTCAAAAACGGTGCAAGCTAGAATTACCAAATCTTCACCATCGGCTGCCTGGTTTCAGGAACCGTAAAGCTTTTCCATAAATTCGAAGGGGGTCACTTCGAACAAGGGCGCTAAATGAGAGAGGGGTAAGTAAAATTTGCGATTTTTGGCTAATAAGTCGCTGTATCTCAGTAACGGTGCGAGATAGGGTCTAGGTTACTATTAATCACTAATAGGAAGTCATACACTGGCTCTCGATTGGTGCCAAATTTAATGACCTTGAATGACCTAGAACACGAAAATAGGGGGTTTTATAGATTTTTTGGCGATTTTGGGCTGCAACAAAAGTTTATATCATTCACAAGGTGGCGCCACGGAACTATCGTTATGCGATTCAGATAGAGAATTCAGCATTTGTATATTAACTTAGCGTGAACACCCCAATTTTTGGCTGAACTATTGAACCGGAACTGCTATAGGCTTTCGCATGTCTCGTGAGCATTAGCTCAAATTTCTTGTTAAGATAAGTAATCAAATGCACTGTAATTCAGCATTTGACAAGATTAATTATTTGTGATAATGCAAAATATCTGATGCACTACTTTTCAATGATGATTGTTTTTTGACAGATACACTAAGTTAATCAGTTGATAGTGAATAATCAGACATTTTGTTTGTCATGCGCTGCATATTAATGCATTAGTCTTGTTATATCTGTTTGCAGTGCTGCAAAATACAAGCAATGATGAATTGGTCAATCGACAGCTCAAGGTTAGTGGATCCTAATGTTTTTGCTTTTAAGATAAGTACTCAAATTATGCTGCCATTTAATTAGAAATATTCGCAATTTTAATTTCAGTTAACTAGCATATAGTTAGAACTAATTCTAGTCATAATTAATTGGCTGATTTATTAATTCTAATTTGTCATGGTTTAATTAGCTGACTGATTGACTAATGACATTGAACAGCTATGATGATTGGCGTGATTTAGCATTATTACTTAGGTGCATTGTAAAGTAGTTTTTGTGCAGTTTGGATTAAGTGAAACCATTTTATATTTTAATGTCTATTGCTTGAATTAATGTGCTTATATCATTTTAGCATACTATTTTTGAGATCGAGCTAATTTTAATTTTAATTAATTATTTTGAAGTTTGCCAACTTCAATTAATTAGTTTTTTTCTCAAGCCAGATCTGATTATAAATAATTGACATTTTTGATGAAGTAAATCTAATTCTAATTAATAAGAGTTTTTTTCTAATTATTTTAGCACTGTTGTAAGTAAGTAACTCAGCAAGCCAGTAAGTAAAGTGTGGGATTATTATTATTATTATTATTATTTTGTCATACTAGTTTACTGTGCTGAATAATCTGTTTTAGCGACTTTGAAGCTATATCAGTTCATTATCGTCAAAGGCATGCTCAGGACTGGAGCATAGCAGTTTCTACAAGATGCCTCAATCTCGGGCATGTTGCCACGAGTTCAGTCCATGGTTGAGCAACTGAAAGTCAGCTTCTAGGGTTTGTAGCCAGGTGTGTCATGGACATCATATTACTTACTGCATTCCCGTGCTACATTCATGTGTCTGATGGTGTAGGAGACGAGGTTTCAGATGGCCGTGCATGAAAACGTGAATGAAGAAAAGCAGAATCAGCTGCGCTGGCAGGTCAAGCTCGGAGACGCTCTGGCTTCGTTCGACCAGCAGGCAAAAGTACTCGAGGACAGAATCAATGACTGGAAGCTGTACAAGGTCCGAACTCTTATGACACTGATGTGATAAATTGCTTTTATGTGGGTAGCCACAATCAGTACCAGCAAAAGCTGGGACATAAACAAGCACACTGCACAATATTTTAACCCCATATTTATGGTCTGGCAGTGTAAACTGGTGTCTGGCTGAGGGCTGAGGATACAGAGATCAGTGTCACCCAATCAGCCTCATGGCTTTGAAAGGACTACATACGATGAAGGAGGTTGTGTGAAAGGGTCTGTCTGGTTGTTTGTCTCGTTGTCTCTTGGTTGGATAAACTACAATGATGTCACGTCCGTATTAAACTCATATGATTGAGTTTGTTGAGAATGTATGTTGAACTGATGTATAAATTGTGAGAAAATGTTTGTCGTCTAATACGGTATGTTGATTTGCATTCCTTATTGAACAAGCCTCATATGGGTCATTAATGTTGGCAAGAGGCTCGCAGCTGAATCTGAAGTGCAGAAGTGTGGAGTGTGTGTTTGCGTTTGTGACTGAACTGTTGGATGCAGTGTTAAAGGGTTAACAGTGTTCGTAGAAAACTCATTTCAGAGCTACAGAGCCTCACCTGCCATATTAATGCACATGCTGTTATCTGTATGCACTGTTACCTATGCATTTGTCCAACACAGGTGAATATTATATGAAATCGCATCTTTATCCCCAGCCATGCAGGCTAGTATCAGTATTTGATTTACTTACCCTGGAGGGATGTAGCCTATGGCTGAGTTGACTTTGGCAGTTGGTTATATAGTGACATGGTTTACCTGTATGCAGACAGGCACTCACCCAAATAATAACCGGGCCCAATGTATGGCAGCCGCATTGTGATGAGACACACTTTAGGACCATGCCAGCACCATTGCTCAGTGCCTCAGAGCAATGTGTTCTTTGTGTGTGTGTGTATGATTGAGGACAGAAGTCACGTGGCGACGTTGGTAAGGATACTGCAAACATGAGACGAGTGTGTGAACTGGGTCACTGGGTCACGGGGTCTGTGCATGACTGGGTAACGGGTCACTGGATTATTAAGTAATTGGGCCAGTTGGTCATCGAGTCAATTGGTCACTTACCATTTGGGTCACTGGCTTGCCGGGTATGTAAGTGAATTGGGTCATTGGATCGGTTTGTAATTGTGTTTGTGTTGGTGCTAATGATGATGCTGCTGCTGATAATGATTGTTTGTATGTTAACAGAAGTTGCGTGGTGACGTCGATGAGGAAGTTGCATACTGCAGACGAGTGAATGAAAGTTTTATGATGAAGACTCGACGAGATGCCACTGACCAGGTTTGACACATGTCACTCACTACTGATGTACTCACTCACTTACTGTTAGTCTGTTAAGAGTTGAATAGCTTGATGTTGTTTTTTAGTTATTGAAAATTGGCCAAGTCTGGTGCTAAGTTGAGGTAATATAGATTGTGAGTCAAAAAACTGGTCTACTTTTATTACAGCTGTTGAACTCATGGCAGATTAACAGCAAGTGAGTGCACTGATCGACTTACTTTACTCACTGTTTGGCTGATTTGAGTTATCTGCTAGCACTGCAGCCAATACAGCAGCTGGCTGTGGTGTACAAGCTGAGGTTTTGTTGGGCTATATTGGTATGTAATGCCAGGATTAAACCTACGATTGTAACACTATTTTGACATACAGCAAGCTGCAAATGCTCACTACTTACTTGCTAACTTCACGAAAGATGTTTAGTGATTGCAGATTTTGTGATTTTCTTTGCTTTTGGTGAATTTCATGAAACTTGTGATTTATCAGGTTGCGCCGTCAGTGGCCAGTTTTAACCCTTATGTCAATGACATGTGGGCATTGAGATGTGCCGTTCTTAACCGCTTCCAACAAGCTGCTAGAAAGGTTTCTGTTTCTGTTAAAATTTCAGTCACTGATGTCATCACTTTTACTGTTATTTAGCTGCTACGATAGAGATAATAACATGCATTGTCATGCATGCATGGACATCTAAGCTTGTGAATCCGTACTTTGAACATTGCTTTGGATATCTTTTTAGTGAATAACATTACTGACAAGCTCGCTGGGGGTTAGAATGTGGGTTAGTTAGTGAGCTAATTCAAACCCTATTAGCATATTATGGTTTGGTGGCGTAACCATTATGACATTAACACATCGTGATCAAGAGGTCGTGGATTTGACTCTTGGTCAGATCACTGTCAAATGGTTACTACTTGGATGGCTGAATATGGACAGGTAAACCATTCAGGTTATAAACAACACCAAAATCAACTCAGCCTTTCTATCCCTCTAGGGTACGTAAATCGAGTATCGACCTGTCTGGCTAGGGCTAAGGCAGGGATCTGCATTTACTTGCGTCAGGTGGCAGGTAACGGCAGGTGATGCTCCGTAGCTCTGAAATGATTTACTATGAAGACAGCCTTTAATCTTTTGATCTCTGTCTAGGTGATAATTCGTCAACGGATGTTGCCACGACTCAAAGCCTTACAGCAGTTCTTACGATGTGAAGGCAGATGTGACGACTCTGGTAATTGTTTTTTTCAGTTATTGTTAACTTGTTTGTGACGTGCTGTTTTTGTTAATAAATGTTTCGTTTTGTCAGTTATTATTTTTCAGTTTTAATTTATTGTAATTCCTATTATTATTCTTACTGTCAATCTTATTGTAACTTAAGAGTCAATATAATTCCTTTACACAATACACATATTGTGGAACAGCTTATTAGCACATCAAATGTTATGCAGGAGTTACTGTGTTAAGATATGATGCACAAAACTTGTGCCTAACCTCTGCAAAAGTGTGGAGATTTTGGTGACAAATTGAGCGTAATTTTGTAATAACATTTTTTCATTAAACGATATCTCAGGAATTGCAACTGATCTAAAACTAAATTTTTCCTTGTAAGTAGAGCATGTTATGAGGTTGGTTCTTATACTAAGAAGAGTTGGATAATAATGGCATAAGCTGAGAAAAGTACAGTAAAAATGAAATTTTATGCTATTTATTGCAAAACAGCAAATTCTGCTGCCGTACTTCTGTGAATTTTGATCATTTTCTTAACTCTCGTTAAAGCTATGCTGAACATCTTACTGATATTGGAACGTCAGTTGTTTTGTTTTCTGCTTATGTTGCTTGTAGTGGCATAGTGTAGTGGTTAATGCTTGATCTTGATTAGTGAAGTTGCTCTACATTGGGACCAGTTACTATTTGAATAGGTGACTGTCTGCAGATAAAATAGCCATTGCGATAATATATGATTAGTCACCTAAGTCAACTCAGCCTCTATTTCCCCCAGAATAGGTATAATTGAGTATCGTCTTGTTTGGCTGAGGTTAAGGCGGCACATGTTCACCTGTGTTGGGTGGTAGGTAGCATTGTGTGATCCCATATGGCAGGTGACTTTTTGTAGCTTTAAGATGGGTTTCCGTGAAAAGCTGTAGACCCTGCACACCTTTTCTACTGTTGGTCATTATAGTTAAAGATGCATGAATGGAAATGATTTGTTTGCTACTATTGAGTCTGTTGTGCATTATATCTGATAGATACCACACGTGACTCCATGTTACTCAGCAGCAGCAGCAGCGGACTAAATCTGCTCAACATTTCCCACATTCGCAGCATCACTTTTCCTGCTTACTTTGACAGCCATGCTAAGGACGACTTGGTCAGTTGGTTCTTTTGATAGTGTGTATGTAATGTAAGTCTGCTGATTTCAGAGCAGGTTATTAACTAATACAAGGTCGCTTTGCAGAGTTAGTGAGCTCAAGTTTAGTGCTCTCGTATGACTGTCAGAAGTTGAGAACATAAACGTCTTCAGATACTTTTAACAAATTGCATATTTTAGCATATATTCATCCTACTTTTTCTAAAAGATGACCATGCATTGTAGGTGGTTTTATTTGACTGCGATTGCTTACGTCAGCCAGCTAAGACAACTTTGGAAAACTCGTGTTGATATTTGTAGTGGCCTCAGATGAGAGCTGCTGAGAAAATTGGCAATTATTTTATGCAGCAGCATTTTTTTGTGAAAGGAGAAACCAGGACAATGGCTGTGAGAAAAATTAGGCATTGTTACATAGAGTCACTAAACATGGCACATTTGTTTGACTTCTCAACAATGCATACATTGTGTTTTGATTTTTTTCCACATAGCCGATGAGTTCAGATTTTCGTAACAGTTATTTGCGGTTGGTTGAATGGATGAAACAAATGAGTAATTTAGTTCGTTTCAGTTAAGTTTATTTTCTTCATTTTATGTGCTTCTTTAGTGCTATTAGTTAATGTCTTGTCATTATTGTCGTAGTCTGTTGATGCACTTGGTCCGGTCTCAGTACCCTACACACCGCTCAATGTCAGTGCCACGTTTCCGTATTTCCCACTCAAGGTATTCATTCTTAACTTTTAACTGCTTGCAATTTGTTTACCGTTTGCTGTATAGTGTACTTGCTGTTATGTGCAGTATGTACAGAACACATTGCAGATTCTGTCCTGGAAATGGCAGCTAATTTTATGTCGGCAATTATTAGATAGAATTGCTGGTGTGCTGCTGGTTAGCAGTGTGTTGCCAGATATTGTGATAGTTGTTAAAATAGTGTGGTCTGTCCGTTTGTCATCTGTCTGTAACATCGACGTATTGTGGTTGGATTACAGTAGGTGGAAAGTATTTGCAGTAGTAGTTAGTTTATAGTTTTTGCTCCTTGGAGCCCTAAAATTGGAGAACTGGTCCTAGGGTAGCATTCCCACATTTTCAGGTGAAATACCTTGCCTGCACTGCAGCATAGTTTTGTTCTTTGTCTCCAGTATAACGTGTGATGTTATCTGGAAACAGGGTTGTAAACGTGAACACATCACACAATGTTCGCTATGACGATTGGACTTTCTTGTAAGTAAGTATGTATTTTAACGAAGAAAACTCATAAAGCACAAATGTGACAGTTAATCATATTGCACCAACACTCGAACATAAATGTGTTTAGCTGACAGTTAAACTGTTCAAAGTTATTTCGAGTATGTTTTAGATGAGCTGGTATTAAGCTGCACTAATACACATACTGCTCATCTTTTTAATGTATTTGTATATAATTGTATTCATCGATGCTTTGTACTGTGCTGTGCAGGTACCTCAGTACAGTGAGGTGTATGGTTACAGTAGAGTTGATGTACTGAGTGTATCATCGAGTTACATCAAGCAAGTCACTCTCCAGTCTCTACGTGACAACCCTCCGGTATGCCCGTACTTACTCACGCCTAGTAACTGCATGCATGTGCATGGTGTAAGCTGTATTAGTTTATCAAATTGCAACATGTTTTGGTTTAATCGTTTACGTTTTGGATCACTTTCTTGGCTATCATAGGTCGTTTTCTTTTTTATTATTTATTTATTTTTATTATTTTTTTTATTTATTTATATCAGGCAAATGTGTTTATTATGTTTATGGGCCATAAACATAATAAACACGAGCAGAAAACACGAACAGAAAAAGACAGACAGAAACACAGATAAGCAGATAGACAGACATTAAAGCAATACAGAAAAAAAACATGAAAACAGTAAACACAGTTACACTAATGCAAGCCTAAAACATCAAACAGTCCATAAAGTGTATTTATTTACTTAAGCAATTTGTTTAGAAGCAGAAAGTTACCCACTAAGTTTTTTTTTATTTGTCTACAGTGTACATCAACTGTTATTTGCCAATTTTTGAAGTTTTTTATGGCCAATAATTTTGCAAAGAACTGCAAGCAAATAACTGTTGGGGCTGGAGCTTACGTGTGCCTATCTGTCGTCATCGGCTTAGTTATAAACTCAACTCTTACATTCTGACAGTTGCCAAACCACCTATCATCTATTCGCTCTTCCATTTATTTATGTTTTTATTTATTTTTTATTGTTCATTTGTGTGTTTGTGTCTTCAAGTTAGCGATTGATATGGCTAGTGAAAGGATTTTGATAATCAGTCAGCGTGCGAAGGTTTAGAGTTTACATACAAAATTTGTGGACCACCCAGTAGATGTGTTACATACATCAGCAAGCTGGCGATCCAGTTAGTCAGTTTTGTTGAAGCTACGGTTCTGTTTGTGGTATATTTGGCAGGTGTTTCGAGCAGTTGATCTCGGCCTGGTGAGACTGTACAATGATGCTTGCAGTAACGTTGATGCCCCGCAAGGAAAGAATTATCCAAATGCCTGTCAGACACAGCACATAGCCACTCAGCACCAGCTCACCCACATGCTGGCAGCAGAACATAAATTATTGTGATCCACTTTTTAAACTGTTTTTTGGCTTTTACAGTTGCCCATTCATTTTTGCTGCTTAACTCTAATTCGTTCACCTATGGATGGTATTAGTTTTTGCAACTGAATTGTATTTTACATGTTGGAAGCGGTGTTCATTCCCCCTCAGCACCAGGAAGCAACCTTCCCCCAAGTTGGACTTTCCCCTTTCCCTCCACAATTCTTCTTCATTTTTCTACTTTTTTCCTTTGCCCCAAGTCCAGCTGAATAATATGGGTAGTGCTGTAAGCTTTTTCTATTGCGAACACATTCTTTTTATGAATTTTTCTATCTTGAAAAGTCAAAAAACGCCTCATAACCACATTTTTAGTTGTTTACGTGCAATGCAAATGACTGTTTTGTTGATTTATCAACTAAAAAAATCCGCGTTATTTACTTCCGCTTTTCTCCTGCCAACTTTTTTTCAGGAAGCATCCTGCTTTTGCCTATGAGTGGATTGGACCCCTTCTGTGATAATGCAGCATAATATGAGACATGCAGAAATGTAAGTAATATGATCTCTATTATAATTGCCGAACAAAATAATATTTGATGTCATTATGGCAGAAACTTGGTGCTCACTTTTTGACTTACCAGTGTTTAAGGAATTGAGTTGTTTTTGCATTGCTTTTGTTATTTTGCTGTTTGGTGTTTTCTCAGTAATTTATGTATTGCATAATTGTGTGAAGTCTGATTTATTGTCATCGTGGTGTATTTATTTATGATCTGTGAAATGGTGTAATAACTAATTAGTATACATTTTAGTCAACTGTGACAGTATTATGTGCATATTTTCCTTTCATTCATTTCTTGTTTAATACTTCTTTGCATTGGAATATGTAGATCTTAATTAATTTTTCATATAATATTTATGTATTTAGTTAAAACGAGTTATATGTTCTTTTTATACGTTTGTGTGCTGTCAAATTGAAATTTATGCTGGAAAATCTGCCTGTGTATCGTTGACCCTAGTAATCGATCGGTGAGAGAGACTTGGAATGAAATATATTTGAGTAGGCAAAATCAGTATTGGATTTAGAGGGGGGCCGAGCCAGCTCCATCACCCTTTGGGCGACGGACGGACGCCATCACTGTACTCCATTGTCAGTTATAAGGTCACTAATCAGTAGCCAGATACAGATGAACACAGAAGCCTTCAGTGTATGTGTGTCACAAAACAAGAGTTTTAGCTACATGAATTTTACAAGTTTAAGAAATGTTGAAAAAGAGGTAGTGGGTTCAACACCCCACCCCCTTGAAATGCCAAAAATTTTTCAAGCTAATGTGACAATTCTGCTTAAACAGTTCAAAATTTTTTCCCGTTTGCTTCGCGTGCGTGAAAGCAGTCTTATCCATTGCAATTCTGTCTGTCCGTCTATCACACGGATGGATCAGTAAAAAACGGTGCAAGATAGAATTACCAAATCTTCACCATTGGCTGCACGGAAGACTCTAGTATCAGGAACCATAAAACTTTTCCATAAATTCGAAGAAGGTCACCCCAAACGAGGGCGCTAAATGAGAGAGGGGTGGGCAAAATTTGTGATTTTTGGCCAATAAGTCATTGTATCTCAGTAACGGTGCGAGATAGGGCCTAGGTTACTAATCACTAATAGGAAGTCGTACACTGGCTCTCGATTGCCACTGATTTCAATGACCTTGGATGACGTTGAATGCTCAATGCTGTGAATTTCTTCACAGTTCACAGTCTGCATAGGCCTAGACAATCACAATGGCCTAATTCCTGATTGCGAATTTGTCTAAGCATTTACTCAGAAAACAATGGGTTTTTATGGATTTTTTGGCGATTTTGGGCTGCGAGACACTTTTCAAGAGCGAATTGCGCTGAAACCAATTGAGATAGACATAGACAAGCTGCATATGAAATTTTTAGCATTAAACGTAGATTTCGACGGTTTAAGTCTTAATTTTCTAGGTTCAAGGAAACCTGCGCACGAGAGCATCAAAGAGCGATGCCCCTGTAAAAGTCGTTATTTTACCGTTGTTAACCAGTCTTTCATGAAAACAGCTGGAGATAGACTGACAGTTTGCGAACAGGAACTGCTATAGGCTTTCGCGCGTCTCGTGAGCCTTAGCTCAAATTTCTTGTTAGCTTTACTCTCTACTTTTAAAGTTGTTCCGCCGCCTTTGCCTTTATTGTTTATACTGCATGCACTAAATTTGGTCAGTTGATTCTGAGGAAAATAATTAAAATTATTGCCAACAGATGCCATATTTTAAGGCTAAAATGCACCAAATTAGATATCGGCTGGGGGTCTGCCCCAGGCCCCGCTGGGGAGCTTTTAGCGCTCTCCAGACCTAGCTGGATTTCAGGGGTTCTACTTTTATAGGGAAGGGGAGGGGATAGGGAAGGTCAACCCCCGAAACAAAAATTCTGGCTACGGCCTTGCCCCAGACCCACCACCGGGGCTCTGCCACTGGACCTCGCTGGAGGTCTCCATCCCTCAGATTTTTTACTACCAAAAAAGGAGATAGTGATTGATTCGTCCCTTGCAAAGGCGACACAAAGTCAAGGCCAAAGAGTGTAAGCAGCCTACCTGAAAAGTTATTGGAAATGATTGTTACCAGTGGCTTTCTCACAGCTTTAAAGTGCACCAAATTCTTCCGGCCAGGGCTCAGCCCCGTACCCTGCAGCGCTCCTCAGACCATCTAGCTGGTTTAAGGGACCTACTTAATCTAAGAGGAAAGAAGCGGGGAAAGGAGGGGATAATGGTAAGGACAGAGGAAAGAGAAAAGGGAAGGGAAAGGAGAGTTGGAAAAAGGGAAAAGAGAAGAGGAAGGGACCGCCCCCCCTTGCAAGTTCCTGGATCCGCCCCTGCAAATTGCAACCAGATATTTAGTTGATTGCTATCACGTTTTGTAACAACAACAATAGATATGATGATGATGATGTTGCAAAAATACACAGACATAATACTGTGCTGTTGCTGAGATTGCAAGTTACAGGCGACAACCAAATAAGTCAATGACAGTGGTGTATTTGGGTGACTGCAGATGGAGCCCCGACAAAAAATAAATTGTCCGCAATTGTGGAAACTAAAAACCAGAAATTTGTGACCAAAATACAGCGTAGTCAAAATCATTAATAAAATAATAATATTGTATCTTTCATTCGTACTAATATTATCAGCGTTCCC
>Ga0209671_1001151_pt1 | contig 21125 bp, 10 predicted proteins | sample WorMetHERISLAND2_2_FD_187401 | JGI IMG/M metagenome (GOLD analysis project Ga0209671, IMG submission 187401) | Marine gutless worms symbiont microbial communities from Max Planck institute for Marine Microbiology, Germany - Olavius geniculatus... | ecosystem: Host-associated > Annelida >... | reverse complement strand
ATTAAAATAAATTACTGCCGGTATTTTGAAGTCAAGTTAGTATAAAAATTTGTTTGCGAAAAAAACAATAACCTTTTGCATTAAAACTGTTACTAATTAATGTCCGGACTCCATGCAGACCACAGTCGTGTTTTTGCTGTTTTGTTTCTTAAATTTTAAATGGGCCATTCGTTCATTCACTTTACGCTACATGTATTACTTTATAGTATCTTTGTATCTTTGTATTGTTTTTATTGTAATCTGTATGTGCTCAGTTGTGCCGCTTTTAGCGTAATAAATGTTGCTTGATTGTTAATGATTTTAATGCTTCGTATTTGCAACGTACAATAATGCATACAACGCAGTCTAAGCTTCAAATTACCAGTAGAAAGATTTTTGCGGCGCCAAGGGGGGCACATTATAATAGCTCCTAAATACTTCGCTGTTTCTCCAGTAGCATGCGACCGCGTATAGTCGTTGCATGCTATCAGCGGACGACGTCGAGTGTTTGTTTTTAAGAGCGATCTCTTAACGCTCAGTGCGTGAGGGGGCGCTATCGGCGCTAGAATCCGAATAAGAAGCAGGCTCCGTTAGCGGCATGCAAGATGATAATGCACCGACTAACTGTTCTGCTGATTTCAGCCTAATCCATAGAGCAAACAAGGTTTTTATTTATTATTTTAAATGCACTTTTCCGATGGTACAGATGTCTTCGCCATTTTGCTCATATACTACTGACTGAAGTGTAGATGTGGTACATATTTTAGTGGCGTCGGCTCGTATGAGAATTAAGTGGGTTATGTATTAGGTCTAGCGCAGCTTGCATGCGCTGCATTCCAAATCAGCCCAGTGGCGCACGCATCCTTTCAAAATGTGGATGAAGCTTCTGATTTTACCTTCTTGTAACGACCTTGACATTGATCCCGTGATCTTCAAAATTCAATCGGTTTATATTTAGCTTTAACTACAACATTATCACATAAAGTCTGGTGGTGAAATTTCTTGCACTCTATTTTAAGATATCGTGCCAACAAACTTTCTGTGACGAACGCGCTCACAGACGGACGGACGGTCGACCCGAACACGGAACACATATGCCTCTGCCGATATGATCGTCATCATCATCAGCATTAGCAGCAGCAGCAGCATCGTTTATTACGCCAAAGACGGCATAATAAACACACATATAACCTAAGCTTATTTATACACAGTAGACTTTAAAACAGAAACAGTCCAAAACAAGAGGCAGAGGCACAAGATAATACTGTAGCTCCACTCGTGTCGTAAAGCAAAACTTAAGCTGCGTCTGCGATTTTTGTAGCGACCTTGATTTTGATCCACTACCTTCAAAATCTAATCAGTTAATCCCCGGCCGTGCCTACATCGTCATCAACCAAAGTCTGCATGATGAACTTCCCTACAAAAAAAACCATGGAATGCTGCCGTCGTTTGCTGGCGTCGGGCGTAAAGGGTTAAAATGGCATCAGCAGTCAGTGTATACATGGTCACGTGCCATTGGTCAGCGCTGAGTGACGAGGCGGTCAGCCTCTGACTGTGACGTGCATGCGAAATGCCGGCCTAGCTCGCTGTCCATACCTACCGCGCCACGACCTTGTCGATTATGCGGCGCCGTCATAAATAAAAAGTGTAATCATGAAATGGCATCATCGCGCTGGCGACTACCGTACAAGTGCATCGGCTCTGTGTAAACACCACCCCGCCCCGCTCCGCGCCGCACCACGCCGTTCGGTGCCCAGATGAGGAAGTTGTGATGAGGGATGTATCGGCGGCTGAAGGTGGATTTACTGGGCCGGCCGCTTGCAATAATTGGTGACGGCGCGCTGTAATTATGGATGTTTTGGCACCGGAACTTCATCCTGCTACTGATGCTGCTGCTGCTGCGCCGACGGCGGCAGATCTGCAGCATTATAGGCCTACAGACAGTGATGATTGCGTCATGTACGAGAACGGGCGCCGTAAACCCGCTGCAAAATTAGCAAAGACAATATCAGTCAGTCAGCCAGCCAGTCAAGCTGCAAATTTATAAAGCGCTTCTTAAACAAAGTTTTCAGAGGCGTCTTTTACATGTCGATCAATGTCTTAAGCCGTGATTTGAAACACAGTCTGCTAGGCCTCATGTCACTATCTGGTTTGGGTGCAAATGTGGTTAATTTCATCGTCATTACTAGGATATATTCGCAGTTTAGCAAGCACGTTCCAGACACTAATTTAGATCACATAAAACCGCAAAATAAAAATCGGAAACACTAGACTTAACGACAGCAACTGAGACCGACGAAAAAAGGTGCAAAATGTTTGCAGAGTCGTCGCATTATGACTGCATAAACGATGAAAAAAACGTTGCCCTTTGTGTGTTATAAAATCAACATCTTGAGGGAAAAATCGACAAGTGACAAGACAGCGTATAGAAGGAAATGAGACAAAAAAAACCTGGACTTGTAAGTTTTGCATCGGCTCTCCCATCGCATCCCATTCCATCATATGTGCGTTTTGCGACGATGCGTGTGTTTGTTACTGCATTTGTGTATTACCGTTATTGCTACAATTTTTTGGTGAAATGAAGATGTGCGTTGCTGGATTCCGTGCGAGTTTGGCTGACGCTGTAATGCATTTTGGTCCAGTAGCAAATCTCTCGCTTGACTGAGCGCACAGCGCCATCCCGTCGTGACCATGGCATTGGCAATACGACACCCGAGTAAATCTACCACGCTGTTATCCACGCGCCAGCTGCTGAAACTGCATGCGAACCCGCACCCAGCTCCATGTCAGGACTAAGGACAAAGCCCCTCCAGCAGACGTAACCACCTATGGACAGAATCCTTCTCCTAAGCAACAACCTTTCCCCTGGCCACTAACCACACCGCACTCACTACTGAGTTAGAATATTAATTTTTGTTCACGGTTATATGGTAAATAACGCTCAGAAAATTACTTGACTACAAGAAAGTTCCACAGAAACAGGCTTCATATCTTGTTAAGCAGAGAACTTAGTGGTTTATCTGGTCTTAGAGGGCACCAACTGACAGCACCAGTTGAGACAAGCAAGCTTGTATACTCACAACACATTATGACGTCAGCATTACGTCACGACTAGCAAATAATATTTAATCAATTGCTATAGTTTGTTGAAATATTCTGAATTAGTATTTCTTCAGCTACACCTGATAAAAATTATGTGTAAATTGAAACGAAAAGGGGTCTTTTATGAAACACCGTGTATATCGGATAGAACATGGCAGAATGCTGCCCATCAGATAGGCGGGTGGTTATTACAGCCCAGGGAGTTTTGTCCCAGGTTTATCATAGGAGGTGGGTCGGTCCAACCGTCGCGGCTGGCTCGGCGCCGAGCCCATGCAGCTTATCCAATAAGCCGGTGTCGTAAATGGCGATTTGGTTACGAAGAGCTTTACGACGGGAAACTTCCACGAAAACAATAACTGCTTTTGTCGAATTCGGCAAGTTGCGGCGACGGTCGCCGCTATAGCTAGTATAGCGGCGGACGAGAGGCGATAAATTGACGATTATAGTCACTCTGGCTACATCGATTTGCGTTAGAGTTGCGTGTAATCACGTATTGATCAGTGCTGATGATGGCACCGTGTGAGGTTATAAATTTCTACTAGCTTGTATTACGTGTTAGGCCTCCAGCTAGAGGCGTCACAGTCCTTGCACACAGCAGTAACGGCGGCTATAGACGCCTTAGCTGGCTGGATATACTGACTGACGGAAGAAAATGCAAGCTCCAGTTTTCCGTCATCCGTACAATAACACTGAATTTATTATAATGACGAACAGAAGCATGATTTGCTTAATATTGTATAAGTATTATTTACTCTTATGCTTGACAGCATTAGCGTGTACAACAGAATGATGCAAAAACAGTGTGTAAATAATAAGTTTTGTTATTTCGATTATTATTAAGTCTACTATTTTTATTGTAATTGTTATTAGTCGTAGTAGTATAGTGGTGTTATTAATTTATTGCAGTAAATTTGGAATACTTTCAGTTGGCACAAATGCTGCATTTATAGCACGCGTTTGATGAAACCATCACGCAGTGACGCAGCTGCCTGTAGCCTGTATAGGTCTATCAGTGTCACGCGATGGTGTTTTGTTTTAGGTCAGTGCTGGGCAAATCAGAAAATCGAATAGTGTTTTCGTTTTATGCACTCTGATGAAAACTGTGCGTACACGTTTTAAAGTAAGTTAGTAAATAATTATGTAAAAAACAATTTGTGTGGTTCATCTTTGCATGACGACGTCGGCAAAAAGTTCGCAATACTTAAAATGACACAAATTTATGGTAACGGTAGTTTAGCAATTTAAACGAAAGAACAGCTAACTTCTGATCTGCCTTCGCCCATATTATAATTTCAAATCAAAATCGAAGTTAGGCGAAGTCAATTCGATGTACTTATTATGTATGTTTAAATAGAAAGTGTAAGTTTGTAAGTAGTAACTGAAAGCATGTTAAAATTGGAAGCATGTCACGTTGCACAGTTTTCTAACTTTTATTTTGATAACGTAAGGCAATAGTAATAGGCTCGTATATTCAGCAACAGACGTTAGCGTCTGCGCGATTTTGTGCGATGTGTTAATGCACGACACTCCTGAAGATAAAAACAGTTTTAGATTGGCACAAAAATATTAAAAATCATCGAACGTTGGGGCGTTTCTAAGTGTCCCCTATAGTTATCGACGCCAACGCTATATAAAACTTTGCTTATGACTGGTTTTAGCCGTGGTGCAGGTCAATAGTTGGCCATGGCTGTCAGCTTTGCTGTTCGATATTTTGGTGCTCATTTAATAAACTATATGTCCCGTTCATGCATTGTCTGTCAAGGCTAATCAATTTTATATGATCATTCACTGCTATTTCACACGAGTCAGTGCATTTATTAAGCAAGTAGTGTATCTGTAACAAGTGATTTGCTCACACTGCAACTAAAAACCGAGTTCAGTTTATAATCAGTATATTTTTTTTTAAAGACAACGTTAACGCACCATTTTTTTAAACTTTTACTTGTATTTTACTAGCATGGACATAGTCTGTTACAGAATAAAATGCAATGACATTTAGTACAGCTGTTGTTTGACGAAATCGCATTTTCGAAGCCGAATGACGCACTCTATAACTCTATATTGCTGGAATACAATGTCCTGAGTGATATTATTTGTCAGTGGCGCCATATGCATGTTATATTGTTGTGTGGACCATCAGCCGTTTTGCTGATTGTAGCTAAACAATGCTATATCAAATCGCCAGTCGCCGTTGTCGTTTATCGGAACATTATTATGGGAGTTATATCCAATGACGTGGGCCCTATATGCCTATATGCAGTATGCACTGTAATGTATTTTGATATTGAGATGTGTATTCGTAGGCCCAAACCAGTATTCGATTTGAACTTTCTGCACTGCTTTCTTTATTGTATACGGCGATGACTGACTGAGCTGATAGTCTTTTAATATTAATTGCATCAGCAGTAGTGTTTAGCTAGGCTATACAAAAAAAGGTCAGAAAACCTGTTTCACATTTTAGGCTGAGCCGGCCTTTTTGCCTGCACGCCCGTTGTTTTGTCACTGTTTTCCAGTGCATAAATTTATTCATTCGTATCTGTATGCGTATTTATGCGGATTCAATGAAATGACGGACATGAAAATGACAGACCAAATGACAGGACATGAAACTGTAGGACAAAAAATGTGGTATTAGCAAAGATTACATTACAATGCATTGTGTAGTTTTATTTAAAAACGTCAATAAAATGTCACACAATAGGCTTATAAGTAGTTAATCGTCGATGCTACTGTAGGACTACACAACCAGAAATGAATAAAAAGTATCAAAATGCTAAACAAAAGTTACGGAAGCAACTGTGAACTGTGGACTGTGGTTTTCAAGTCTGCGTCATCTTTGTCGCTGGTGGACGCGTCGTGCTTCTGCGATGTGCTCGCCCATGGAGATCTCAATAATAGCTAGAATGAGATTTCCGTGGCTCGCCAACGCTGTGCCTCACGTCGAGCAGGGAGAACTGCATTCTTGTGATGTAAGATCCCGAGTTTAACGACGTGAAACGCATGCTTTGATGCGCGTTTTGTTTATTAAGCCTTGCTCATAGCGAAAAACTCAACTCTATGCTCGAAGTTAAATTGATTTTTTTGTCATTTTTGACATTTTTACCAATATTTTAAAAAATTTCTACTTAAAAATCCGGAAGCTGCCAAAATGTCATTCGCGCGGTGGGGCATTTCATGCATATATGCCTAGTGAGAAAGCCTACTCCAAGCCTTTTTAATGCCGTCAATCTGCGTTCTTTGAAACAACAAGCTGGAGTTAATTCGCCCAAGTGCACCCAGTGCGTGGCATACCATGTTGCGTAACTTTTGCACTGCCGTGAGTCAAAACACAAGCAGTGTTTAAATCAGAAAAACGTTTTTTTTCAAGTGAAAGTTTGAGAGAATCGTGGGTGGCGCATCCAGAAAGTTTTTTAGAGGCGAATTTCGCTCGGATCGGGTGGCGCGACTGTTCATCGGTCCCTAGTAGCCTCCTATAGCAAGTTTGTTTAAAAAAACCTCTGCCTTTGATGCGGTATATTTTTGTCGTTTTTTTCTCTGTGAAAATCAGAACAGAAAAAAAAAACGTTCGGCCTAATGGTGATGATTCACGATGGCCCCATGTAGGCTTAATCGTAGACGATCAAATTTTTGCACGGCTATGTGTTTGAAATTCGAGAATTCAAGCGATTTTTTTCTCCGGCAAGAATGAAAATGTTTGCAAAGATGGAAAACGTTGAGCGCCTTGTACTTACCTTCTCCGTACTTTCGTTTTTCATTACTTGCGATTTTAACGCCTCCCTTGTATACCGTTAAATTGGCGGTTTGTTGACAATTATCACCCTAAGTACATCGCGTTTCATGTCGGTCTGTTACTAACTCCTCGTAATCTAGTGACGACAGTCGCTGTAACTGCATGTACCCTACTGGTATAGAGTGCCACACCCACCAAACACAAATCAGGTAGACAGTTTAAACGAACGAAATGTTAGCGTAGCTTTGGCTTGTTACTTATCCAGTAATAGTATCTCAAGTCAAAATCAAAGTAACGGCAGAGATCAGGGTTGCCCGAAAACTTTGCAGCTCGTTTCTGATTTCCCGTGCTAGCATATTGGCGTAAAGGTCTTTTTATGTGACTGTCTTTTGGTCAGTTTTCATCCTGATCATTCGGGCATTTAACCTGTCGATAAAACTAAACTGAGATGAGGTTCATGAGCACAATATGTCAAAAAGTTTTTAACAGCTTTGTGCGCCATGCAGTGCCAAATTTGGGGCCTCGCAGCAAAAGGCTAAAGTAGCCAAATGTGGCTTATGCGACTAAAACTTCATCTATAAGACAGTCTACTATGTAAAAGAGCAGAGACCGCAAACAGAACCAGTGGAGCTTACGTGTGACTGATAGCTTTAAATAGTTTCTTAAGGCGATCAGTTTTAAGGTGCGTTCTCACTGCGCGTGTCACGCTGCGTGACGCGGCGCGCGTCAAGCGCGTTAACTCAACGGGCTTTCCAATAGTAGCAAGAAGCGTGACGCGCGTTACGCGGCTTGACGCGCGTTAACGCGCGCAGTGAGAACGCAACTTTAATCTGTAAATAGTGGACCAGTGCGTAGGTTTTTAACGAAATGCGCTATTACCGTGTACATATCACTGCATGTTTGTATGATGTGGCTTTCTTTGCTTGCTATTTCTGAAGGTCCGTTGGTAAATAAATTCAGGTCGTGTGTGTAAAGCTATGTTATGTCTCTTTTTGTCCGTCCTTTTGTTTAAGGCGGGGTTTTGGCCCAAAATAAACGCATCGATTGATGGAATTTTACGTTTTATTTGTTCAACTTCAATGACGTCATTAGATGGATCACGTGCCATGGATGTGCACGAGACTTTCTGAGCCGAGACGGAGACGAGACTCGAGACCCATGTTTCCGAGACCGAGACGTTCAAAATTTTGTCCGAGACGAGACCGAGACGAGACGTTGCAGTTTCCGAGACGCTGGCCGAGACCTTAAAGCTCCCGAGACTCTCGAGAGTCTCGGCAGCTTCAACGTCTCGCCGAGACGTTTTCCGTAACGTATGGTGAAATACATTGACAATGAAAAAATAGCGCTATATGAATTAATTAATTTGCACCATGGTAAGCACTTTCTGTTTGTGATATTGTGGGTTTTTTGCACTTTATTTTGAATTATCACTGAATAATTAGCGGCTTGCACCATAAAGAATTGCAACTGCAGTGCTGTAGACATGAGCCATTATGTGTATTGCAATTTGCAAGCAACTGAAGCTGATTATAGCCCTATACGTCGGCTACATTTGGCTGATAGTATCCATTCTGACATCATGCACTTAAAATCGTCATTGCGACTAGGTCATTTTATGACGAAAAAAGATTGACATGACATAATTTTGCTTTAAGATAAATAAGTAAATGAAAGAGTAAAAACACCGTAAACGAATAGGTCTAAACCACAAATGTCATACCATATCCCTGTCACCTGCGGCACAATTCGATTGTTGGGCGCGGTGGAAAACGTGGCGGTGGCGACCGAGGCTCAGATATCTTACATACAGTGCGAGCTACGGATCGTTGAACTCCGCAAGTTTGTTAGTTCAGAGCACACATTGTGTACGTCTTATCCTGTACGGTAGCGTTAGTTTGTGCGTGGTTGTTATCGGGGTCGGGCGCAGGTGCTGTGTGACGTGAGTCGACGCCCGATAATGTCTTGTTATTGCAACTCGATGCTTACTTTGCTGTTTACTCGCTGCTGCTGCTGCTGCAACCGTTAACGTCTTACGGTCTTTCTGTCTTCATCTCCAGCGCTGTTAGTGATGTTCTCCGCATACCGCAATCATAAACACCGCGGTATTTGGGTGTGCTGCAGAGTGCGCCAAAACAAGCAGTAGCCTATCGACGCAACTTTAAAGATAGATGGATATTAATCGTCGACATCTGTTTCGATGGTATGTTGTTTACACGTCACCAGGTGATTAAAACAATGCCTTAGTGGGTACTTTCACTGATGTTTTCAAAGTCGTACTTGTTGATTTCTTGTTGTTTCGAATCGTACAACAGTCACGGTAATTTTAAAAGATGTCATACTTTTATATGAGGTGTGATTATTGTGCTTTAAAACTTATGTTAAGTAAGTAAAACAAGAATAAAGCAAGCAAAAACAGAATTGTTACCATTTACTTTTTGACCCATCTTGCAAACAATGCATTTACAGATGTTCTGCCTAGTGCGTGAACCGCACTTTTTCATAAATTCTAAATCGTATTATACGTATCTTGATTACTGCGGTGTATACGAATATTATTGCGGTAGCAATGTGCTGTTTTTAAGCATTTCATGAACTGTGCATCTCTATCAGCCAGACTGTGCGTAATAGCGCAGCAGTCTTTTAGATCGTGCTGCTGTAGGCCTCTGCACGGTCAGACAGACAGGCAGACTACGCTGTCGCAGTCTCAGCTGCTAGAGTTACAGATGATTACGACGTCGTCCAGGTATAGTGCCTAGGTGAAAGCTGATAGCAGAGCGCGCTGACGTACGAATCGGCGGGCGAGGAGACGAGAACGAGAACAGAGTGCACCGATTGAGAATGTACGTTTATTCCTGAATCACGGCCTGTGACTCAGAATGGTAGCTTGACGCCGTACGCACGTATTTTCTGTCAGACAGTGAGAACATTTTGGAAACCAAGGTCTTATTTTTCGAGGCGCTCGAGAACAAAAATCGGTCTTGGTCTTGGTATTGTACTGCCATTAGCAAGCCGCTTCACTGAATTTACACATTTTTACTAACAAGTTTTGGAAGTTTTTTTTTCTCTGCATTCGAAATGTACAAAAACGTTTTCCGGCCTGGCCGCTAATGGTTGATAGGGACCTAACGCAACTTTCCCCCTTCCTTTATACATTCCCGGAGTTTTTCTGTGACTCATTTCCATGACAACCACCCTTATTATTCCCACGTTTGGGAATATAAAATTTTTGTCGATGCCATTCAGAGAACAGATAGATGGATATGAACCGACAACAGACAAGTTGTGCGCCGCCGCGCCGTGTGTACTACAGTATATATGCAGGGTCTATACATTGTACGTTATGATTTGTTCACAGTTAGTTCTCGGCAATGATCGCCCGTCGGCGCAGTCGCATACCTGCCTGGCACGCTGCATGACGGTAATTGAAATTCCGGCGACGATCGCTATAGGCCCTACACATCGAGATACTACTGTCCGCATTAACAAAGTAGACCGATTGAAAACGCGTGCGAACGCATCGCTAACTTTATCACTCTTATACAGGCCGCATTGCGTTTCTTGTTTGTCCGTCTGTCCATATACATTGTAGTTCGTCCGTCTCGCATGGGTTCGGATTTCGAAAGGGATGGAAATAAACAGAATCAGTGTGAACGCTTTCTAGCTAGGCCGTAGTAACTGATGTGCCCATTTCAGTAAGATAAAGCTAAACATGCGTTTAAAAGTGTTCCTTCCTGTCGTATTATTTTGGTCATTTTTTGTAAGCTTATGTAGTCTTAAGCATAAAAACTGCAGCACCAATTCTTATTCGTTGAGACAGTAGCGTATTGGGAAACGTTTAGAGAGTCCCCCCTTTAATTTTAGCGTGTCTGGAATTTTTTTTGGTTAAAATAAAATTTTCTTTACTGAAGATTAACATTTGTCGTCTTTTTCACGTCGCACATTATTTATCAATTTATTTCAATTCATCAACCAGCATAAAATGCCATTAGTAGCATGCATGACATTTGAGTAAGGGGTCGTCTATAAAAGACGTCACGCAATTTTAAGGAAAAATTAATCCCCTCCCCCTTCGTCACATTTTGTCACTCCACTCTAGACCCCCATCAAATATGACGTTCACTCTCCTTCTCGGCAGCCTGTAGTGTAGTCTACAAGATGAGTTTCAACGTATCAAAATTCTGATACATAAAAATTATATCTGTTATCAAAATGTCAATTTAATGCAGAAAATCATGTGAAATTAAGTTGTGAAATGTTTCTAGGCTTACTTGTCTTGTCATATACGGCGAGTTGACGATGTCACTTTGGCTGTCCATTGTGCCTTCTCGCAGATGTGACGTGTGTGACGTTACACAACCTTCAACTTCCTCCCCATCCCCTACGTACGGTACACGTCGTCACAATAATAAGTAAATCTGTGATCATTTTTCTGCGCGTCCAATGCGAGATACTTTCTACACTATAATTTTGCTGTCGGAAATGACTACTTCTTGCATTCACCCAACTTTTAACCCATCATTTCCACAATGCTGCTGCTCTGAGACTAAGTAAAACGTCGCTGGCTGCGAGCATGCATGCATGGATATTGCATAAGCTTTCTACAAAGGGTTAATTTACAAAAGGTTAATATAACGGGATCCGTGCTATCATATATTTCCTATAATGAACGCCAGAATGAATAGATTGGATACTTTAACCTCTGCGGAGAGGGAAAAGGCACACTTACGTCTGTCGGCGCCTGTTAGGTTTTTAACTTCACCTGTCCGGAAGACACAGTGCTCGGTTGAGTGATACGGCGACGGTATTGTCTGGGAAAGTAGATTTCACAACTCCCTATAGTGTGACGTAATGTGTGTTTGGTGCCGTTGCTCGCCGGCGTCGCGCAACTACGCGTCTCAGTTTGAACGTGCCTACATGTATGACAAAATGTCGCGTGCGACAAAACCAAGGCTCATTCAGATGTCATTAAACTTGAGTTTGGCAGCGCTATCGCACGAGACACGTCGTGCAAGGTTTTGTCCGCATTTAGGCACCCTCTATAACCAGCATTTCGAGTCCGTCACGGCAACTAGCGTGTTCGGACGGCTACAATAAATTATTATACACGGTCAGTCTGTGCCTAGGTGGAAGTCAGACAGACAGACAGACAGACCGTCGTGATATATGGACACGGCGCGCTCCCTCGTTATGTAATACTTGGGCGTTTCGATGCCCGGGGCGCGTCTGTCTGGGAACGCCTCCGTCCCGCAGCGTTAGGCCTAAGCCTACGTTACGTTACACACGTCAGGAAACACGTAGATGTAATAAGCGTTGGGGGAAAACAATTTTTAGAAAACGTTAAAACGCAGTTTTGTGAGTGAATAATGACAATAATAAACGTTTGTAAAAATTAAATAGAAAAACATGATTTTTTTTGTTTTACAAATTGACTAAAGCTGTTCCTACAGGTTAGAGCTATTTCGTATACAAATTCTCGTCGTCGAAAATATTCTGTGTGACTGGTTATGATAAAACGGTAATAAATCAGAGTGCAAAATCCGCTATTATTTTATTTGTAGCACTTCAATTTTTGTATATGTTATTTTAAATAGCCGTTTTTTTTCTTATTGACTGTTAACGTTTGCAAAAAAAATATTTAAAAATCGTCCAAAAGTTAATACGTTAGGAACGCTCGTGTGTTATAGTTTTTGCAGTAGTGAAGCTGACTTTCCCCTAGCATCACACTGTACGGTCGACGATAGTATTAACCCCACAGTGTCACTCGCCGACTGTACATTTTAGAGTGAGTCGTGGCATGAATGCATACGGCAGCAGCAGGAGCAGCTGCTGTATTACATGTACAGGGCGTGCCCGCCGGGAATGGGATACTGCACTGTGATGGATGTGAAAAAGTCTCAGTGATGTCTTTTCTTTGTTTCGCTGACTTGTCCCACGCAGAGATGTGCTATACGCACATCATACGCCCAACACGGATGTACGGCATGCATATTGAACGCTGCCGTGTTACCTACCGGTAGTTCGAACTATTATATGTCAGCGCCACACGGCCTCGCTGCAGCTTCTGAATCTCCTGCCTCGCTGGATTTTTTCTTTCAAGTTCCTTTTTTTCTCACAAGGGGGCGCTGTGTGAAGAAAATCGGGGGAAGGGGCGGTGGCTAATCAGCGATTGTTGTGAGAATACTGGAGCAATTTCAATATCTCAACTAACCATTGTAAGCGACATCGCTAAAAGCAACATCAATGCCGACTATTGCGACATGCAGCCGTCACCCGTATAGCGTGGGTCCGTCCGTCTGTCCGTCTGCTGAAGCCATGAAGACGGAATTAGATGCCATGTGGCAGGGCACTTGTGTGGACCCAATGTGTCAGACTTAATACAGTCGCCATCGGATTAAGAGATTTCTCAGAATTTATAGTCAAAAATTAAATTGAAATTCGCGGCCAAACCTACACGCATCTCGTGTTATGTCAAGCGATTTTTAGAACTCATTCATAGCTAATTTTTTCGTTGGTTTGGTACAGTATAGACGGAATAATGGTCACTCCTTTATTCAGCTCCGGCGTTCCCGGAAGGTATTGAGGAAAGAAGCAAATAGAGGCAACGTCGCTTTCTTTGCATTAGCGCCGTCACTTACGGTCCTATTTATTGGTTTATGTAATATTACGATAATTACCTGAAGATAATGACACAGTGCATCTCTGTCATCATTTTAAACTTCGCCGTCTGCTTTCCAGCGGCAAACGTTTACGCGCGTTCTCTAGTATTAATGGCGATAATGAATAACGATTATACGTTTCTACTGTTGGTTACATTTTATTCTAAGCTCATATCGGATATCCGACGAAGTGATAAAACGTAAACGTCGACAGTTTCCTGTCGTTTGGAAGTTAGAACACCAATTATAGTAGATCAAGTTGACATTGGGTTTTTCGGAAGTCGCCAATGGTCGCCCTGCCCATCTCGCATTCCGGATTTCCTGCTATGTCACTAATAATCCGGTGTGGACAAATTTATACGTGCAATAAACGTGGATGATAATAAAAAGCCGCTATCAAGCTGGACTAGTTTTTGAGAATAGGTAAAAACGTCGGCATTGAAGCGATTGTCATGCAGAATGGCTCGGAGTGCACAAACCTTTACCGACATCGACACCTTTGCTGCCACCCAGCAAATAAAACTGACTCGATATACAAAGTCCTGCAAACCGTCAACAAATTTATGAAAAATTCTGCACTGTGAACCGAATCGCCAACAAATTCATTATCTGAATGGTTAATCTATGAGCGCCCTCTATGAAGCCTTACACGCGTAAAATGTCGTATCTTTAGTCCGTTCATAACTCTATAACTTGCTGCAAAGTTCCAGTTTAGAACTTCAAATTCGTATCTCGTAATGGCATGCAATAAATATTTTGTGGTAAAACGCTGCAGTTCAAATGCTCGTTCATCTGTATCACATAGGCCCAGTGGTAGATTCAAGGGGGATGCATCTTAGAACAAGTGAAAATGTTGCACGAAAATGCATAATTTTTGCGTAAAATTTTCAAAAATTTTCTGGCGAGAGGCCCCCATTCCAAATTTTTGGATCCGCTGCTGCATAGGCCTATTGTCTGACATCTTGATCGCAAAAACCATCTCGATATTTGATTCGATATCGAAGGAATCACGCAAAACCGAATTATTGCTTTCCAATTGTTGCCTATTAGCCTACTAATTAACTCTATCGTTTAACGGCGCCTCTTATTACTCGGCCGTCCCCATAGCTGCATTAGACGTCCTGTTTGTCTGTCCGTCTGTCCGTCTGTCCGTCTGTCGCGTACGGGTTCGTAACTCGAAAACAAAACTGCGTAGAAAAACCACACTAATTTTATGTGATCTTGTGTGACCATAAACTGCTGTCGCGAGTTACAAGTCATTATGCTATGCTCAACGTGCGTTCCAAACGACGTCAGTTTGTTCCCGATGTAAGTTATAAACATCACCCCACTCATAGATTGGCAGTATTCGTATATTACGCGGCCGTTCTGTGCATATGTGTTACGGTAGTTAGTCATTACCGCTTAGTTCGTTAGTAATAAACGTTTATAAACGTGTTGCATTTTTAACGAAAAAACGTCTTTTAACGTTTTTAAAAAAAATTTTAATAAACGGTCAGTCTGAAAATGGCAGTAATTTAAAATAATTGTGTTAGAAATCAAAGTAACATCGATAAAATTATGTCATTGCTCTACCTAGGCTTTTTACAATGAGTGATGACATAAAAATTTGATCTGTAGGAAAAGTATATCTTCGAATCATTTGTTTATTTAATACGTCAAGTAAAAATGGTCACGGTTTTTCTACGTTTTGCAAACGATTTTTTGAACATCGAGAACTCGTTACTAATTACTTGTGGAACTGCAATAGCATTTCTGCCTGTTTGTTCGTGCCATACCACCGTTATGCTACAACGTAAATTGTACCTGCTTTGGCACATGAAATAAATGATGATGATGATGATGATGATGATGATGATGATGATGTTTTCCCAACCGTTATTACATCTAAGCCTATGAATCGCGGCGTGATGATGACAACGTCGTTAAGCCCATTATTACAAAGCAGGCTGCCGGTGTCACATTGAAATGTCTGCCCCATGAAAAATCCGCCCCGGGCGTTGTAGTCACGGAATTGATATGTTTCCCTCTTATATTAAAATATCGCCGGCTCTATAAAAAGTCTTCCCATTATAGGATCGTCTCCCAGCAAAGGCTCCCCGGCCGGCAATTTGCCGGTAAAAATTCATCCCGCCCGGCCGCCCGGGGGGACGGATTTTTACCGGTAAATTGTCAGCCGGGGGACTTTTCTGGGAGGCGATTCTATAATTGGGCACCGGCGCCAACACAAGCGTTGAATCTTCTATAGAGGCGACTGATGATGACTAGACCAGCGTTCAATACACAATGAGTGTTTTCAGTGTTTTAGATCGATATGACTCATCTCGACTGCTGTTAACGTGCGGCTTTGTGACACTTGGGGCAACTCTAGGGCTATATCACGGCCGCGAATATAGATGTCGCTAGAGACCGAATAGCATGCATAGTTTTATTTTTATGCCTCTGACACCAGTAGATGTAGGCAGAGACGTTATGTAGGAATAATGAACAAAAATTTACGTATAGGCCCTAATATTTTAGAATTTCATATGATACGCGAACTATACACGGTGTTTCATAAAAAGGACTCCTTTTTTTTCATAATTCATAATAATGATCAATTTACACAAAATTTTTACCAGTCGTAACTAAGGAAATACTAATTCAAAATATTTCAACAAAATATGGCAGTTGATTAAATCTTTTTGGCTAGTCGTGACGTAATGCTGAATTCATAATGCGTTTTGAGTACAAGCTTGCTTGTCTCAACTAGTGCTGTCACTTGCTACCCTGCTTTGATGGTGAACTTAATCTGGTTCGCTAGTGAAAAATGCTTATTGTGTCAGCACTGAGCAACATGGGGACATGAAATCAGGCATCTCGCGATCCAAAAACTAAACCATCTTTCAAGCTCGGTGTTCTAGTGCACTGTCTTGCTCGAACGTGTGAAAGACCAACTATCCTTACAGACACGTAAATGCGATCGCTTTGCACGTTTGTGTGGCTGCAACTATAAAACTTCAACAGTTTGTCAGCAAGGAACCAGATTTTTCACCATCGGAGCAGGGTAGCAACTGACATCACCAGTTGAGACTAGCAAGCTTGTACCCGAGACATATTAGGACGTCAGCATTACGTCATAACTAGCAAAGAATATTTAATCAACTGCTATATTTTGTTATAATATTTTGAATTAGTTTTTTTCAGCTACAACTGATAAAAATTTTATGTAAATTGGTCATCATTTGAGTGAATTATGAAAAAAAAACAAAAGGGGGTCCTTTTTATGAAACACCGTATATTATACTATGGACTTACGCCATGGCTACTGTATGAAACTGGGCAATCGCGGGCAGTAATGAAGAATAATTTGATGCCCATAGAGAAATAATAATAAATGTAAAAAAAATTAAAAAAGAATGAAAAAAGGCTTAACGCATTATTTTTATACATTCTTTTTACGTTGTCAGTGTTCGTCAATTTGACCTCACAGAAAGATGTTGCGTCCCCATCGATTCACCCTTGCTGCCCTCGACTCCCCTGGGACGGCGCCGCCAGTAGGCCTAACCAATAGTCTCCTGATTTACTGGTCAAACCGTCGCCGCATCGAAAAAAATCGGGGCCTGGGAGAGATGGGAGGCGTTCTCCCTCCCCTCCGCTCATTCGATCGGCGATCTTTCTCCCCGTCGTTGTCCCCGTTGCGACCCCCGTGACTCACGTTCGCGGGGACGACGAGACCCTGGCGGCTCGGTCGAATGTGCGCCTGCTTTGTTCGCGCATCATCAGTGCCACGCACTCACGCGACGACGCGGCGACGACGCGACGCGGTTCGAAGGTCGTCGTGCAGTGAGTGACTTGCGCAAGAGTTCACCGCGCGGCGCGCAGCATGGCCGCTGTCATGTACGTGTGCCTCATCGATGACTGTTGTCTGAGACCCACATGAATTCAGGTGCGCCTAATGACAACAGTGTAGTAAACAGCTGACTAGTGGACCGACGTGTAAGATCGGTTGACTCGCCATTCGCACTCTCTACGTGATTGCGCAGCCGGTGGTGTGTCTGTGCTAACCGGCTGTCTGCACCAGGTAAAAACAAGAAATTTGAGCTAATGCGCACGAGACGCGCGAAAGCCTATAGCAGTTCCGGTTCAGTATATTAGCTGAAAATTGGGGTGTTCACGCTAAGTTAATATACGAAATACCAAATTCTCTATCTGGATCGCATAATGATAGTTGCGTGCAGCCGACGGTGAAAATTTGGTAATCCTAGCTTGCACCACTTTTGATTGATCTACCCGTGTGACGGACGGACGGACAGAATTGCGATGGCTAAGACGCGATGAAAGCAGTATAGCTGCTTTCGCGCGTAAAAACTATCGTATATATAGATAGCATTACAGGTTAAACTCGAATATATTGCGTATTCGTATAGAGCGACTTTATGACAGTTATAATCCGTGATATAACGGCGCTAATGTTTGCTGCAATGATAATAGCAGCAAGCAAAAAAGTTATCGGCTCGACATGTATGCGGCCAACCTTTAGCCTGGTTGTCGCGGATCGTATAGTCACTCTTATTGAAATCGCCGCATGATGGAGACAACGTCGTTAAGCCCATTATTGTGCAGCCTGTTTGGCGTAAGCACAAGCGCTGAATCTACGAGGAAGCTATTGGTGATGAATAAGCCAGCGTTCAATAGACAGTGAGTGTTTTCAATGTTTTGGGTCATAGTGTGCAATGGGCGATGGAGCGGACGGACGTAAGTGATCCGTCAGCCGCAAGTAAACGCGAACGAGGGAGATACAAGTCGTTGTCATTAAAAGAGGGGTCACACTGGAGGTCAAACGACCGTCAAAAACACCAACCAGTGTGACCCCTCCTTAAGTCGTGGTGCTCATGTACGAGGATCATTCAAAAAGTTCGCAGCCTGACACAGATAGCCAAAATATATTTAAAATCATGTTTTGTCAATAATTATTTTTGTCACTGAAATGCATTTAGTTGAGCATTTCTCCGATGCTCGAGTTCAACTGTAGAAATGTTTTTTCTTGGTTTTCTATAGCCAGCGCAGATTACGAGGCGCATTCAACAAGTTTGTAGCCTGATTCAGATCGACATTATAAATGTCATCGACTTTTTTGTTACTTGTTTAGTATATTTAGGTGTGCTGCTTATTATTGGGCCATAATTGGAATTCACGGAAAGACACAAATCGCCTGACGACGAGGAACTACAGTATAGTTTCCACGGCAAACTGTTGTCCGGAAGACCAAGATCAGAAATCATTTTACAATGGAATCTCGAGCTTGGGAGAAACACCAAACCAAGCACAACACATGTACATTTTAGTTCTCAGAAGATTATGTTGAAAAATACTGGTAACAAAATGTGATCACTGTGTCGGACAATGCGAACTTTTTGAACATCTCTCGTATTTTGCAGTGCTTTTGTGCTTGCGCAGCAGTGTCACTGCCCAACTGACGTAATCGTTGTCATTGGCGTTTCGTTTAAATACGTTGATTGATTTATCGACTGATTCATTGATCGTTCGTCGGTCTGTTGAAGGTCTGTCGTTGAGTCGTCGCTCGAAACATCAGCAGCAGCGGAAATGACGTCATCGGTGGCTCTGATGACGTCACCGGCGTCGCCGTCGTCGTGGAAGGCTGGGGGCGGGGCGCCGACGGCTACGTCAGTGTTGCTGGGTGGGGTGACGGCGGCGGGGAAGGACTCGGGCTGGTTGACGCTGGAGGTGTGCAGGGAGTACGCGCGTCAGAGATGTACTCGGTCTGAGTCTGACTGCCGCTACGCGCATCCACCTCCACACGTCGACGTGCAGAACGGACGAGTCGTCTGCTGCTTCGACTCCATCAAGGTATCATTGCAATAATTGACTCGTCTTCTTTCATTCCGATATAGGACGTCGTAGAATATGATGGGCTCAGGCCAAACTGGCATCTGTCACTCAAACAAGATGGTCAACAGCGGCGTCGTGGGTTAAAAAAAGTCGGCAAAGCAAAAAGTTGCCATTTTCCGACAGAATTTCGACAGACAGCCTCAAATTTCCAACAGAGGAGATTATGGGGCTCAAAATTTTAATTTTGCCTCTAAGTTTTTTTAAATTGCGGGTTATCAGCTTTAAATTTAGCATTTTTGGAGAAAATTTTCCGATAAGGAGAAGATTTTCCGACAATTTTTGGGGTGGGCAATTTATTTCTGCCCCTCCCTTGCTACGACGTCACTGATAGTCATGTAAAGTCGGACAATTTGCTGGATGCTGTATGCAATATTTTATGTACTGTCAAGATTCTGGCGAGTAAGAGCCATTGTGCATTAACTAAAACTATACGACAACTGAATGCAGCTACCGTAAGTCGATCGGCTTTTAATTTATAGGCCTACGTTTGGTACAGCCGAGACTGTCACCGTCTGTGATGTCAAACTGACATATTGTGTGATATCATATTACTGGCGTAGCCAATCAGATAGCTCACTTGTGCAATATCAGTTCCACAAGGGGCACCATGGGATTAATTAATTTTGTGGTATTAAACATTTTACGCTAAAAACAGCAGACGACAAAATAGCTGATTGGTGAGCTTAAAACACATTTCATCCATGAATGAGTGCTGTATATTTTGATCAGTTGATCGTTAATGCTGCTGTCAGTCAGCCATGGCGTCACGTCAGTGGCGTCGTTTTAGTAAATTGTTGGGGATCTCAGTAATTCTTGGGGTCTAAGTCTGCGTAACGTATTGTTTTTGCAGCAGTAACACTGTTTCCAAAGTACGATTTACAGGGAGAAAACAAAAATCGTTAATCCTTGGAGTCCGTAGACCCTTCCAGCCTCCCCCTAAATGACGCCCTGCATCACGTCTAAGCCATTGTGTACACTTTGGGCGTAAATTCTGATAATTTGGAAGCCAGTTACTTATTGTGTGCTTAATTAAGTCGTTAGAACTGTAATGGAGACAACAACTGAGCATTATGCAACAATTTGGAGCATCTGCGTTTTACACGGTAGTGCGTTGACAAAAGTGAGGTGGACAATGAGTGTACCTTACATATTTCTATCGTCTTGGCTATCTGTATGCCAAAAATTATCAAATTTGGTGAAGATTTAACGAAGTTCTGACAAAAACAAGTTGGGTCATTTTTTGGCACACCCTGTATTAACATAGTTGAGTTGCGACTGATTTTGAATTGATACTTGCGCTTTTCATGAAAGTTTTAAATTATTTCTGTTTTGTTCTCTCTACCATTTGTGGCGAATAACGATATTCATAGTATAGAAAGACGTTAACTTTACACACCATTGTTCACACGAGCTGATTATAGTAAGAGCATTCCGTTTTTTGTTGCACCAAGGAATTAAATATAATCTTTCCACCGTTCATGACACCCCCAATTAGATCTAGTTTTTTTCGCAGGAACATCTGCGGATGCGGTTGTGCGTGAATTCCCAGGTCGGCCGACGTGACTGGAAAGTTAAAAGCTACAAAAATTCTCTCTGGGCGACGACGATGCGGTCGGCATCGTTAGTTCATTAATTGTCGGCCGTTAGCGGGCGGCGTTTTTACGCGCGCTCGAATTGATTTAACCTCGCCCGCTGCCGGCGGCGGCGACCGATTAAGCGCCTTGATCGATGCGAAGACGAGCGCGCTGAGCTAAGCCGGGCGGGCG
>Ga0209671_1001150_pt1 | contig 21128 bp, 10 predicted proteins | sample WorMetHERISLAND2_2_FD_187401 | JGI IMG/M metagenome (GOLD analysis project Ga0209671, IMG submission 187401) | Marine gutless worms symbiont microbial communities from Max Planck institute for Marine Microbiology, Germany - Olavius geniculatus... | ecosystem: Host-associated > Annelida >... | reverse complement strand
CTTAATGCCAGTGGTCATAAACCTATTCTGTAGACATGTGTCAATTCTTTTGACAAAATACATCAAATCTGAAAAAAAGCAGTTTATAGCTCTAAGAACTGCAATTAATTTTATTTTCATGATATGCATAAGTTAAACTTGACCAAAATTTCACCAGTGACGTAATTTGTTAGTAAGCCTGTCAGTCTGTCCGCAGCTCATGATGAAAAATACATAAGACAGAACGTCTGGCATATCTCCAACTGTCTCTTTAGTTGCCAAAAGTTTTAAATGCCAACCACAAACTGACCGCAATAATGGTGATCCAGGTCCAGCAATGCTGGAGCTGAGGTGCTGATGCACCTGAGCAGCTGGCCAGTCAGCGTGTGATCCAAATATACAAGAAAAAGTTTAAGTAAACGTACACAAAGCACACATCATTATCTTGAGGTTTCCGATGTGCGAAATCCTGACCTTTGATCTTCAGCACTGAAAATTGCCAGTTACTCCCATCATAGGAAATATTTGCGACAATTTTGGTCTTAGAACTACAAATTTTTTATTTGACTTCAAGCCTTTGCAAGACACATTCAGATGAATGCACAGCAAGACAAAAAAATGGCTTATAGCATAGTAACTATGAAAAAATGAAAGACTGAATAACATAACAACCTTTACATCGAGATCAGTCTCTGTGACAGAATTATGCAACTCGTTGCCCTGATCTTCTGCAGCAATATCATATTCCTCAAGTTCAATCTACAGCAAATTAACTAAGTCAGTTATAAGACCTTTTCCATGCACACCATTTTTGAAAAAAGAGAGTAAAGACTATTAGAAGAACCTAGGTAATTTTAACAAATTTATGCATCATTTCACAATTTTTGGCATAAAACATCCTGATACTCAACATTTCAATTTCCCCCAAAATCTATGTATCACTAAATGATGACACATATCATCGAAAATGCTACTTTCAGGTGAATGAACTAAGGACAGCCTGATGCCACTCTGCTGCTGTAATGGAACAGAAACACTGCAATAGTTGAATGGACTGTCGCAATCATAGAGCCAAAATTAAAGTTAATCTGGACAAATAAAACAAACTAAAAATAACCAGCTATATTAAATACTAAAATAGCTGACACACTGAGTCTGTACCTCTTTGACAGCATAACACAAGTCGTAGATACGATCAGCATAGGGTTGACTAAGATGGTGCCTGACTGCCAATAATCTGCTGCGTATGTCACTAAATTTGCGTTTCAGTGTCTTAACTTTCATTCCATAAAATGTCCTCTTCTTTGCAACTATACCCTGCAATAACAAACGTTTTTTGCAACTGATGCACAACATCAATAATAACAAGACAATGCAAAGAGAAAATATATGCTAAAACTTGTGCAGATATTTTGCAAAAAAACTAGAAAAAAAAACAAACAAAAAGCAAACTTGAAGTTTATAACACAAAAAACTCTTTCACTCAGGTGGTTAAGCAAAGAAAGGGCACCACTCACCAGGTCTGTAAAAAGCAGTGCTCAAGAAATTATGAAAGTTCACTCAAATCCAAAAATTAAAAATGCAACAATGGACATGGTATTAGTGATTACTATTTTTTGGACACACGGCGGGACTTGCTGGAAAAGAAAACAATCGGGTAAAATACTACGAATTTATAACTTTAATTGCCATCGTACAGGCTGGTTACAATCAGCAAAGCTCTTGTGCAACATAATAGCGTTGTAACGCAGAATAGGAATGAATACCTTCTGAAACAAAAAATCTGTTCTCACAACCATCACCAAAATTAATTGCTATTACTAGTAAAAAACGCAAACCTCGGCAACATCTTTGGTGGACTTTGCAGAAACATCTTGCATGTCAAGTTGAGTCAACATTGGCAGATGGTAGACAACGTGGGCGAAGTAGTTACACAGTAGCCCTACTCCACATGGTGGGTACGGAGACGAACGAAACCCGACTGACCTCAGAGATGGAAGCTGTGACAGATTCGTGATGTCCTAGATCAACCAACATCGGCAATTCCACTCTTGCCTTTCACCGATATTTGTTTCATTTAACCCTCTAATGCTTCTAACAAATTGTAATGTCCTAAGTCAATCAACACCAGCTGGCAAATTATCTTAGTCTTTCATCAATATCTGTTTTATTTAACCTTCTAGTTCTTCTGACAGATTTATAATGTCCTATATCAATCAACAATAGGCAAATTAACTTTGTCCTACGTCGTTATTTGTTTCATTTAACCCTTTAGTTCTTCCTGACAGATGTCCGAAATCAATCAACATTGGCAATTTCACTCCATGTTTTCAACAATGTATCCCTTATCCTTGCCTTCCTTGGTAAAAGTAATAATAAATCCAAACAAAAATGACATATTTATATGTGATAAACAAAGGCTAAGAGCGTTGATTACCTTGATGGAGTAGACGTGATTGCCAGACAGCTCAAGTGTTTCAAGTTTTGACAAGCCGTTCAGAGAATTTCCTTAAAATCATCAACATACAATCATCGCCATACAACCATGGATTTCAACATAGGCATTTAAACAGCAGAATAAAACAGACTGCTGCAGAAAGCTACAATTAACATGTACTTAAACAGATAAACAGCCAGCTTTATCTACTGCATAAGAAAAAATGCTATGTTAATAAATAAAAAAACTGAGAATGAAGCTAGAATTAAAAAAGCAGCTTTAAAAACTGTACAAATTATCCAGTCGGGCAATTAATCAATCAAAACACATAAATAAATTATATACTTATTATCAGAAATCATGCATTTACCATAAAGCAACATAAGACATGAGATAAGAAAAGAAAAAAGAGATATACAAATACATTACATAAAAACATCATCAATTGCCGACATCAGAGGCCATCTATGTGAGTAAAACCTGTGTGACATTCATAAGCTCAGAACTGATGCTGCTGCTACACTAAATATACAACATGCCCTAAGTAAGTAAACTCACCCATTAATGTATTCAACCAACTGACCAGCAACACACAAGCATCCAAAACAGGCAAATGAAAAAAAATCATGCAAACTACTGACTTCCTATTATCTATTTTCAAGGTAAAACAAAGATATCAGAACCACACTATGACATATAGCTTCATTTAAACGACTGCAGATACTTACCGATAGTGTCAATTGAATTCTGTGCCAAGTTCAATTCTTTCAACTTCCTGAGACTTGATAAGCCCTACAACGGTTCCATGTTGTTTGAGATTGTTAATTATTTCTTATACGTCATGTAACACTGTAATTGTACAGTACTGCATGCTGCTGTGATTTTAGTGTTTCAATGCTTTAGTCATATCATATCATTGTATCATATATTCGTCTGAAAATAGTCAACAAGTTGCAAATAATTGCTATAGCAGAAAAATGATCTAAAATAAAATAGTGCAACAGAAATGCTGAATATGGAGACAAGATGTAGTGAACGTCTTTAAACAAGGCTCTGATGACAAAAAGTTTGTTAGTAAGGTTGATGTGCAAGTTGTACAGATGCAGCTGGAATGGTCTAAAAGTAGAGGCTGCAGCACAAATAAAAGACTTGATGTGATAACGTAATTCAACATCATGTCCATATGGCATTCTCTGAACTTCACTGTGAATAAAAACTATGTGGTGTTTCTGCTGTTTCAGTAAAAAAGATACTTTTTCTTTCTTTCACAACCAAGACAAAAAAAATGGACTCACACGGAATTTTAGCAGCTGTAGCAGATTAAATATCTCGACAAAATTTGGCTATTTGTATACAAATGGCAGTGGCAGCTAATAGTGAAAACAAATACCTCAATGACTGAGATGTTGTTGTCATTGAGCCAAAGCAGCTCCAAGTCTGTGAGGTGATCCAGATGCTCAATCTTTGTGATCTCATTGGAATACAGACATAGATGTCGAAGAAATCTCACATCTTCCAGTCCTGCCATTGACTGCAGTATCACAGTAAATTAACAAAAACTGTAAAAACACAGAAGTAGCTTTTACTAACTGGCTAAAGAAATGTGCAGATATCCTTCTATGTAAGTAAGCAAGTAAGTTGAATGTAAAGTTATAAGATGGATAACATTAAAAAATCACCTCTAATGCACTCTGGCAATTATTCTGTTGATCCTTTACACTGATCAGTCTATGTGTTTAAATCACAATGCAAATGTGCTCAAAAAATAAACCATAAAGACAATTTTGGTGTTCATAAAACTGCATAGATTTAATTAATTACATAACAAACATAACTGCATAAGTAAACTTTATGTTTTGCAAAAAAGTTAATTTATGGCACATGTTGTAAGCCTGCACTACAAATGTGTGCATTTGCTATATCACAAACACTAGTACTTCAAAGTATCATTTTGTTTACCTTAAGATTACACTCGATGATCCAAAGCTCTTTGAGTTTTGGCAGAAAACGTAGTCCGTCAATTTTCTGGACTGCCTGTCCAACAATGCGAAGCACCTGAAGATTGGGAAAATGGTTAAGACCGACCATGCGTGGATAGCTGCCAAAGAACATCTCAAGTGTGATGCATGAGAGACCTTCCTGGCGCAGTCGACTGTAGATCATACCATTGCTGGCACACTGACCACACACAGATATGAGCTACCAGATACCAGTGGTTAGGAGACTGCACAGTGAACAAGTTCAGTTACACACAAACTCAGATTTCTTACGCTGGGCTTAAAGTTAATAAAGATATGAACAAATCAAGCAAGATAACAATCTGTTTTGATGAAAATAATTGCTGTCACCAAATTACTGACTCAGATAACAGTCAGAGACCAACTAGCACAAAATACAAATCACAAAATCATAGAACGAATAATGATTAACTATAACATCTATTCCATGTTTCCAATGACAAACATGAAACACTGCTAAATATCCATACCACTTCTTTCATAATTTCTTCATCACTGTCAACAGCAACTGAAGCTGTGTTTCTGAGCAAACTCAAGATGCCATCTGCCATTTCACAATCATCGGTAGCTTATAGTTAAAAAACTAAATGCAATAACAACGTCCACAATGTTGATATTAATATTGCTGACTGGTGATGCATCTTCACACAGAATAAGCTCTACAAATAAAAACATACCCAATGTCATATAAACATGCACCGTACATAGTACATGTGCTTCCACATTATACACTGTTCACATATTTTGTAATTTGCTTTCCACTGGCATAAAAGCACAAATTAAGCTCAAATTCTTAAAACCTTGACCTTTTTGGCAAAACTCCAAATGGTGGTACTAAATTCTAATAACTATTTTACAGTGCACACTAATGATAACATAGAACAATTTCATATAGTGCATACAAAGTAAATCAAAAGTTAATGTACATAAATGTACTATGTAAGGGTAGCACTAACCCTAACCCTAGGTCCCTAGCAATGGAATTTGGAACTGCTGATTAAAAATAAAAAGGAAGAAGAGAAAAAAGACAAGAAAGAAAACATAAAGAAAAAAAGCAAGGAATGAAGAAGCAACTGAACTCGATCTCACGCATTTCAATTTCGGAATTTTGGCAGTTATGCTGTTTCTGACAGAAGTACCAATGTAACATACTGGGGCAAAAGTCCAACTTCGCCTAATACGGTTTCGACTAATCCCATTTTGCCTAATCCATAACCCTAATCCTAACCCTAACCCTGACCCTAACCTTAACCGTAAGTGCAGGCAAAATGGGATTAAGTAAAATATTATTAAGTGAAATGGGAAGATACCATCTAGTGACTTGTGACAGGAACTGGGTACCTGGACCTGGTTCCAAAATGTATTATCCGGTTCTAAATCCAGGTTCTAAATCCAGATAACTGATACCTGTTTTTGGACTAAATGCTAATGAAAACGATGGCAATCACACTTCTTGTAACCTTTGCGGCAAAGTTCTACACTAAAACAGAGGTTCAGCTTCAGTCATTTCGTTGATGGACGTATGCATATTTGATATCATAAACACAGACATTTTTGTACGAAAAACCTAGCCATATTAGATACGGCTGTGATTATCCATGCTGGATTCTCAGCCGTACATTTCTCTAGGCAAAACCTTAGTGTCTAAGTAGGTTGTCTACAATGACGTCACGGACAAGCAGACAGCAGCCCAGCAGCCTGGCACTAGGCTAGTAGGCTAGCACTGGCTGCATGAGCAGATGACAAGACATAATGGCGGTCGCTTTTGTTAATGTCACATCATTATTAAAATTGTTCATTGTGACAATATTAGACGTTGTACAGCATCTGTTGATGATTCAGCAACTGGGATGCATTCAGTGAACAGGTTCAAATGTTGTTTTTGTGTCAAATGTTGTGATTGGTCACATCCCACCTAACCGCCTGTTTATTTGCCAGGTTGGACCTATGCTGTGTCTATGACACAATTGCGGCACGCCATAGCCAAGGGCCGCTAAAGCCAGGGGCCGCCATAGCCAAGGGCTGCCATAGCCACAATGCCTAACCCTAACCCTAACCCATGTGGGGTCCTAACCCTAACCGTAACCCTAACTATGGCGGCCCCTGGCTATGGCGGGCCGTCACCCTATGACACAGCTTAGAACAAGTCTACAGAAAACCTAGTAATTAGTAAAAAAATATCCGTTAATTGGTGTAAGCACTTATCATTAAAGCGTCGTTTTCCTCAGTTACTTGAAAGTTAAAACCGAGTCCGGGCTTCCGGATAATTGCAACTGGCTACACGGTTCCTAAAACGGGTAATGCTGCAAATCACTATTACCTACCGCTACCACTATGGGGACCTACCAGTGCATAATAATCCATACAATTCCTGATGCTCCACTGCACAACGGTACACACACGTTAAAGACTATGAAATACGATAAATAATAAGTGACTATGCCAACAATACGCAAACATTTTTATTTATTTTCAACCATTTACCCTTCGTTGCCCATGGCCACAACGACGCCAAGAATATTTAAATCATTGCAACCACAGTCTACCAGTAAACATAACAGATGCGTTTTGGATCGCCTAACAACCATGAACAAGTTTGGTGCGCCACCGATAATTAGATACTCTATGCCGATGCACGAAAAACAACAAAACAAAACTCTTTCGAATTTTCCGTTTGCCGTGCCGTGAAACCGAAATTAAAACTATTAGCTAAGTATTATTATCATTAGCATATTTATAATATATTTATTCGTGACGCACTAAACTTGTTCATGGTTGTTAGGCCATCCAAAACGCAGCTAACGTAACGAAGCACATTCTTGAATATATGGGTTCAGTCATTTTTACCCACATTTTTTTGCACTCTACACATTTTACAGGAGTTGCGAGCTAACTATAAGATGGGTATTATTTTATCGTACTTAATCAGCATAATTTTTTAAAAACTTTTAAAAAGCAATTTGTAACAACTACAAGTCTAAAACACTTTATTTTTCTCCAAATATTTATATAGTTCTTCTAAGTTCTTCTTCTTAGAAATACTGCCAACTTTAATTAGTATGTTATAATGATGAAGGTTCCAGCATAGTAAACTTTTGCACAGCTCCATGATTACCATGAATATTTTGTAGTTCTGCGATGCATTTTTGGTATTTACGCTTTTACGTGACAATTGGTCAAGTCTTGGTTTGCGTAGATTGTGTCAGGTCAGAGATAAAATGTGTAATTATCTCTGCCAAGTGAACGTAGTGAACATTGGAGAAATGATTGGTCGTGTAATGGGAAGATAAGAATGGTAGGACCGTGGGAAAATATACATTTATTTTTATTAGTTATCTTCCCGGGGGCGACGCCCACTCTAGCCGGGAAGCCCTGAGGGGGGAGGAGCTTACATGAGTCGCGCAGCCACTCAGAGTGCCCGGGGAAAAATGCTGTGTGCGGTAGGAATGTAGGAAGAAGAGGAAGAGAGAGAAGAGTTTGGAGATCGAAGGGATAGGACCACCGGAGGTCCTGAAGAGAGACGAGGTTGGGGGAACGGTCGATGAAGGACCGAGTACAAGGACCAACTGTGGGTCCTGGGAGAGGAGTTGGGAAGTGAAGGGATTTGTCGGTCAACTTGAACGTAATAGTAACGTCGTGTATAGTAAATTTGATTAGTCGATGTCATCTAACTAGCGTGAACTGTTGAAACTTTCGGTTTGGCCGATATCAGTCGTCGTGTGACATTACTCCATAGTGATAAAACCAGTGCCTAACCGCTCAACACGCTATCACATTCGGCAGTGGCAGCGTCGGATGTTACAGGTCGTTCTGTCCGTCGTTCTGCGTTTGTGCGTGTGTGAGATGCTACATAGTTTCCTAGTGCGCAGTAAGAAATGACTGATCCCATCGCCTGTGGTGAAATTTCGTGGGAGTAAAATCATGTGCAGACTTCTACACGTGCGTCAGTGACTAATAATAGCAATGATGTCATTGCACCAGCAGCGCAAGCAGCAACGCCGGTGTCGTGGGAAATTTGTCGCACCTGGAAAATTCTTCCCACCTCCATATTGTCATAATGTAACTAACGCTAACCCTAACCCTAACCATAACCCTAAATTTAACCCTATCCTTAATCTTAACCCTACTCTTAACCCTAACCCGTACTGCTGCTTGTGGGAATAATTTTCCGGTGCGACGAATTTTCCACTGCACCGGCTCTTCCTTCTCCCTCCTTTTTCCTTGTGTTTAAATTACATCACTTGGCGGAAATATGCACTCTCACGAGCGCCTTTTAATTGTATTTTGTTCTCTGGGTCAAGTAACTCAAGTTGATCAAGTTGGTTGCGTCAACTTGCGTGCGTTGCGTTGACTGTTGAACCCCGCTTTACACGTTACTTACTAACTGCTTGGTCTACTCATCGTGATCAATTGATACTCTTTGTTGTTTACATGATGCAAAATGAGAAAATTACAATAGACTAAAGTAATTTTGCAGTGATGTGGTCATTCTTTTCTAGAGATCCGGCAAAAGATTTTGCGTACGAGATCGGAGAGAAGGTTTCTGGTTTAGACGATAGATCACTGTGGATTCTGCATCAAGGAAAGCGAAAGGTTAGTGTTTTTGTGGGCGTGGCATTGAATGTAGATACGTGTCCATTCACAGCGTGTGTCCTAATTATTGCGTAATACTGACATTCTCATGGATTTGTAAAAATGGATAGCTTTTTATTTTTGCTGTTGTTCGTGCAGAGTAGTGGTGAAGCGGTGTCAGTTTTTGTATTCGATGTGAAAAGTTCAAGTGACACAGTGGTAAGTTTTCCATGTTTCATTAATTATTTTTGGATAATATTGTTTAAAAGTAATGTTTATAACAAAGTGTTATATTTCAGGAATACCATAAAACTTTGAATAGGAGTTGGATCTCAGTTACAGGCTGGGTCTTTAATACATCATTACATGACTTGCTAGCTATTGTAGTAGTTGTAGATGTAGTGATAGCAGTACCTTTAGTTGTAGTACTAGTGTAGTAGTATAGTAGTAGTATAGTAAAAGTAATGTACTTTGCAGTATAGTGGTGGTAGCAGTAGTTGAACTGTTCGAAGACAGGTCTTCGTTACACACTGAATACTAGAAACAGGCTGGGGATCAAGGCAACTTTTACTGATAAAAGCCAGGGGTGGTACTAAATACTGAAAATTACTGAAAATGTTTTTGATAGTTTTTGGTTGTTTTCGGCAGTTTTTGGTACTGAAAACGAAACCCTAACTCTACCTCTAAATCTTAACCTTTACCAAAACTACCAAAAACTAGTTGGTTGTTTTTCAGTATTCAGTGCTAGTGAAAGCCAGGGGCTTATATTTCATATTTTATAATAGTACAGACAGGATTATGATGTTGCGATGATTGACAGATTAATGCTTTGTTGTACACTACACAGTTAAACTGTGTTGTTCTTTACCAGTATATTTAGAGCATGTGACGGTCTGCAGTATATGTCTGTAACACAGGTTCAAGTTGCCAAAGCATCTCTTAAGCGACTCAAGACTCTTCGGCACCCAAACATATTGAATTATGTTGATGGTCTTGAGGTAAGGGTGTGAACTTCTTTATATTTTTGGTATTATAAAAGAAAACGTTTGTGATAGTCTTGTAGTTGCAGCAATTACTGAAAATAGTGAACGGTATAATTGCAATGTATTTCTAACGTTTGATGTTGTGTTTAAATTTATGTGTGTATTGTTTGTCATTATATTTTTAATACTCATTAGCAAGTATTTCAATGGCAATTTTTTTTATAGAAGAAAACAGTTTGGTGTTTATTTGCAGTTAGTCAACCATTACTGATTTTATTCAGTCTTTCTATTTTTTTGGCCACCGTAGCTTATGCTGAGTTGAGTAGTGACTATGTGTATTATATACAAGCATTGACTGAACATTTTTTGTAGGTTGAATTTTCTGCCTTATGCTCAGCCAGCAGTGATGGCGCAAGCATGCTTATTTATAGCTGAGAACATAAGAATCACTGATCATTGATATAAAATCATGCTGTGGAATAGTTGTCACAGTGCAACAGAATAACTGATTGAAACAGTTAATTGCTGTGTGGTGTTTTAGAGTGATCGGGCTCTGTACATTGTTACAGAGCCCGTGGTTCCTTTGTCAACATATCTTTACAACAATGATGCACATTCTTCGTCCATCCAGTTGGCCATCTCATGGGGTCTCTATCAGCTGGCAGTATGTCTTTGTTTCTGCTCATTGTGACAATGAAGAGAATTTGGATTTGGTGCATTCATAAGGGCATTCAATTCTCATTGCAAGAATGCAGTGTGGTAGTTTGATGATTGTAATTTATTCTGTTCACATGCATTCACTCTTCTGCTGCACTATTTTAATGGATTGTTCTATAATTGTGTTACAGTAATGGGAATCAGTGAGAATAGGACTGGAGGTATTGAGAAAATGGGAATGTGGTGCTTTACTGGGATTTGTTGGGTGTGGGAATGGAGAAAGTCAGTCCTGCACTTACATTGTTGTGACAGTGGAATATGGTAATATGGCCCATGAAATTGCCACAAATTTTTAAATATAATGTGTCCATGAGATGTTGAGTGAATTTGGTCATGTTTCCAAAAAGCTCTTATAAGATGTATGTGAGACAGCCGAGTGTTATACATTATTTTTTTTCACATGTTATGAATATTGAATAAATATATTAAATGTAATCAGCTACAAAATCTATTCCACTTGGATCAGCATCTACATCGGAACTTTTTTAAATGGTACAATAGGCAGGAATGTATTTGCCTTAAGATATTTATACTTAGATATTTCTTGATGCACAATGTGCAACTATTACAGAAGACACTAAGCTTCGTCAATATAGACTGCAATTTGGTCCACAACAATGTCAGTATAACATCAGTGTTTGTCGACCGAGCGGGTGAGTGGAAACTTGGAGGTGTTGACTTCATGTATCCTGCTGCCGGACCTGAGTCCATTCCGCCTATTAAAATGTTTCCAGTTTTGGAGAAATATGATCCGCCAGAGTGTTCCGCCACTGGCGGAAAACGACCATCGGAAAAATGGTAAGGTGTGGTGCATTGTTTGTTTGCAATCATGTAATACTTATGGTTACCCTGCATTCGGTCTTGCTACAGATGTTCATTTCTTTTTTTGTTTTCTTTCTTTCTTGTTTAATAAATTCCAGGTTGTGTAGTGTTAATCAGATAGTTGCATTGCTGCTTGTTAAACATGTCTATGTATGTTTGTTTGCCCTATTTTGGTGCAACTTAAGTTAATAGTTTTGTGTAATATTTGTGTACTACATAGTGGTTTATAGTCAGTTTTCTTTTTTATTTTTTTGTGTTTTTATGGTGTACTTTGTACAATTTTCATGTTAAATAATCTCCGAGGTTCCTTGTCTGACTGCAACAAAACTTTGCTGCATGGTCAGAAATTGATGTGATTTTAAAAGTTAGTTAGAACAACTTAAAACAGTAATGTCTAAAATTTGGTGCAATATTTCATCAGTGGAACAAGATATTGAGCTGACAGTTGGAAATTATTGCAAGTTACAATCTCTCCTGCATATGACGGCATAATTTGGTGAGCTTTCACTCACAAATGATGATAAATCAGTCCATAATTTGAATCGACCTGAAGTAAACATGTAGGGTGGTTGTTAGGTTGTGTAGTGTCCTCTAGTATGTTTATGTTATAATTTTTCGCTTGATATACAGCAGAATATTGTCCTTTAGTGCTTGAATGCTATTGATTGAGACACATATAAGGAAAAAGTTTGTACCTTGTTAAAAACTGCTCAGCAGTATCCTGAAATTCTCTCTTTAGATTTCACTTATTTGGCATATTGTACATCTTTGATACTGCCGTATATATTTTTTTGTCGTTTTAGGTCAACTGATATGTGGTCAATGGGCTGTCTTATCTGGGAAGTCTTCAATGGTAATTTTACAAAAAATACATCTTTGAAGTCACCCGGAAAGGTACTTGAGCCATTTGTTACATCTTTACTTTCTATGTATTTTGTGGTTTAATACGAGGTACATTGACACTGGTAATGTGTACAATTAAATTATGCATATTAATTTGCTAGCAGTAAACTGAATGTAGTACTGTCGGTATTTTACAAAGCAAGACGAATGTAATTTCTCTACTACTTTTTGTACAACATCTAGTTATTATTATACTTTGAAGCTGCAAAAATAAAGCAGTCAAAAGTCCACAGGATATAGCTAAATCTTTATCAGTCTGAGCTTGTTGCTGAATGAAAATAGGATTAGTTCTAATGGCATTATTGTGGCATTTTCCACCAGAAATATTGCACTAGTCTTTTGTACAGTTCATTTTACTAAAGTTGTTAATGTCATTCTTATATCGCTATTGCCATTTTGGTGAATTCATTGACATGACCGATGCGTTTAGGGCTATTCACATTTGTTGGAATTTTTTCGTTTCTTCTTAGCATCTGGATAAAGAGTTAGGGTTGACAACGGCAACAATGTCTTTTTTCCCAGTTGCTGAATCGCTTCATTACACCAAGACTAAGTCACTTTTGAGTTTTGTCCGTAGACATACCCGTACAGGATTATTCCGCAAAAGTATACAGCTTGACGTTGAGCAGAAATTCTAAGCCATAGTTTTCATTGAATACTGTTTAAGTTAATGTGTTAGTTAATAGTTGATCAGCCGTGGAAAGTAAGCTTATTAAACAAAAAGTGCAGTATTTGTATCAGTAGCAGTACTGATTTTGTTGACTGATAATATAAAAGTGCACTAGAACTAATTGTTCTCCTGTGTCTGTTACCTGTCGCAGATACCCAAGTCACTGATAACCCAAGGTCTCGACCAAGTTCTTTACAGTTCACTGACCGCTGTAGTAGTAGTAGTAATACTAGTAGTAGTAGTAGTAGTTGTTGTTGTTGTTGTAGTAATAGCTGTAGTACTTGTGTCGGCATGTCACAGATCCCCAAGTCACTGATGACTACATACTGTGCATTGGTTGGTGCTAACCCGAGGTCTCGTCCTAGTCCAACACAGTTCATTGACAGTTGTCGGATGTCAGGTGGCTTCATGAACAATCAGTTTGTCTCCACGATGCTCTTCCTCAATGAAATACAGGTTCACCGGTTTCTTTCACAGTCATGTAGTATAACAAGTTTTCAGTTTGTAATGAAATGCATAAAAGTGTTTCCAAATCGCTGATGCGTCGGCTACTGCAAAACTATGAGAACCGAAACATGGCCGACACTGTGCAGCGTGCATTCTGTACATCTATGAAAGCAGCAATTTAGCATGCTACATGTCAATTTTGCAATGCCATGTTGTTCGGGTATTACTGTTTTTTTGTGTGTGTTTTTACTGCTGCATTTCATGGTTTGTCGATGCGAATAGTCCTCTTGTATTCTGTGCTCAATCAGTTAATTACTGAATCAGAATTGCCTTAATAGCTAGACTAATAGTACAATAAAGAAGTTTAGATGATGGTGATGTCCGGGTGTGATTTTCTGAAGAGTCATGTTTTGAGACGTTGACAGAAATTGTTGGAAGTGATTTTATTATTAAGCTTACTGTGTGTTGGTTACATTAACAAATGTTAGGGATAAAGTTATTTGTAGTTTGTGGAGTATATGTGACTGAAAACTGCGGTGCATTTTCCTTAGACTCAACACTGTACTTACATACAGAGCATGAACATTTACTAGATTCAAGATCACGAAGCGAAGATCAACTTTTTCAACAACTTGTCATCATCTCTGGACCTGTTTCCGACGTCATTCTGCAAGTTGAGTATTCTGCCGCAGCTTATCAATGCGTTTGAATATGGCAACGCGGGCTCCACAGTTCTGGCTCCTTTGTTCAAGGTATGCTCTGTGTCTGTGTAATGAACCGGCAAATCAAGTGACTTGCCTTTTGAATATCTGTATGACTTATCTCAGTGGAATTTCTATTTCAGCACGCCTGGCAACAATATGTACCTGGATTATATTCTGAAGTTCTTCTGTTGTGACAATAATTTTGTTGAATATTTTCAGTGCCAGTATAACCGAAGAACAGCATTAGATTTGGCATGAGAACTGCTGCGATGAGCATATTTTAAGAATTCTGCGTGTTCAATGACTGAATGACTGTTCCGAATGATGTACCTTTTGTCTGTCAGTCTGTTTGTCTTTTTTTGTTTTGTTCTTTTTGTGTTCTCTGCATATATTTAAAAGTGTGTGGTGGTGTAGTCCAGTTGATAACACATTGTGCTGATCAACGTGAAAGCTGGGGGCCTCACCGCATGATGCATTAGCCCCATATTCGTGGGCTTGCAGTGTGAACTGATGTTGGCTGGAAAACAGAGTTCAGTGCCGTCTTATGATATGCTCGGGATTTACTGCCCAACAAACTATAAACATTAAATTAGTAAATGAATACAGTACACATATAGCATAAATCAAGCAAAGTCATCTAATACACTTGTACTACAAAATCATGTTTGTATTTTTTAATGAAAACTTTCTCTAGTCGAGGCGATGTTGTTATAATATCAGTCTGTGAATATGATTGGTTGCGCAGTTGGGGAAGCTGCTAGATGGAGATGAGTACCAGCGTAAAATAGTTCCATGTGTCGTAAAGTTATTTTCATCGACCGATCGCTCCACACGAGTCAAACTTTTACAGCAGGTAGGATGTGACTGCTTAATTCAAAGTAGTAGCATTCACATTAATTAGAGAAACTACGTTGTGGTTCTGATATGTAGCTTGGTGGCATAAGAATCACTGTTGTGTATTTGCATGTCTGACACTGGCTCTATCACTGTAAGGTTATTACACTTCGCAAGTTATTCTCACTCATAGATGCTTCTGTCACTGAGCAATATGATTTGGTGCAGATCAAGGCATGGTGTATGTTCTGTGGGAAGATAACTATAATCTTGGCAGAGTATGGACAGCAGCAGATAGCTGGGTTGTGATCTACTGAGGAATTGTGATAAAAACTGGATAGCATTAATATGAGTTGATTGCAACTTTTTGCTAGCTAGTTAAGCACACATTGCAGCAGAGATGCTGCGTATGACAACGAGTTAGTTATTATGGGGCTGTCCTTCCTAGAAGGAGGCCCCATCATGTATCGATTGTGTCCGTCTGTCCGTCTGTCCCGTGCCTACTTCTTTTTACGTATCGTTTTAGGTATGTGAGCCTTAACTTGTACGAAAAATGAAATTCCCATAGTAAAGATACTGCAAGGATGGCCCCATAGCGGGCGGCCCCTCAACGGCCGCACCCTCTTGTTTAGAATTGTGGTGCATTGTTTGTGTGATAGATTGAGGTATTTGTTGAGCATCTGAGTCCATCGGTTGTGAATGATCAGATCTTTCCGAACATTGTCAGCGGCTTCCTGGACTCCAATCCAGTCGTCCGAGAACATACCATCAAAGTTTGTATTGCTGCTGCTGCCTTTGAATAGAGTCATAAGTTGATGCAGTAACTAATGGGTTGTATAAATGTATCAGAATACAACTGCTGTTGCATTGTTGCATCTCTACTTTGTTTGCGAGACAGGGTGCTGTATAAGTTTGCCATGGTTGACTGATTATTGTTTAATTGATTATTTATTATATTATCGATTGATTTGCTAATTAGTAAACATATGCTGTTTTTTATGATTTTACATAGCTTATTATTGCTGCTCACTGTGTTGCCACAACCTTAGAATTTGTTTATCAAGATTGTTTGGTTAGTCCAAGTTATGACAAACTTCCAATGGAAAAACTTTGCGGATTGCTGCACCAGGTTTTCTTGTCCTTTGTTGAAGCACTGATCGGAGTATATTGTCCAAGTTTTTGGTAGCGTTTTAATGCTGACTGCTGTTAGATTTTTATTAGTTTTCCCACTACTTGTGCTATTTCTGCTACTGTCACCATTACTACTATTCTGCTAATGCTGCGAGTATTAGCTAATGGCAAATGTTACAAGGTGAAAGCTGGTAGTTTGTGGCATGGATGATAGAGTATGATTCACATTGCATCGAAGCTGAACTACAAGAACCTCAACGAGGAAGTATTGAGACATTTTGCACGCCTACAGTCAAAGGATGAACAGGTCGGTTCTGCTGAAATGTTGTCTTCAGTATATTGGCATTAACTGCTGGAATGTAGGAACATATTGGCATTCGCTGCTGAAACGTGCAATGTACTGCCGTTCACATTTGCTTTTGACATTCACTACTTTAGTAACGTACTCTGTGCAAACCTCTGAGCTCCAAGTTTATGGTTTGTTTCAACGTCGGCCCAGAAGTATGTTGCCATATTTTTGAAGATTTTGCAAGTTATGATTGCTACTGTCTGGTAAGTGTGGCTGTGCTCTGTGAACAGACTAAGGAACAGTTCTGTTCTACCAAGTACATACCCACTGACTCTCTTTGTCAACTGTTGCCGTCTTAACGCAGTACACCATATCACACACTGATTGCATTTCAGTGTAGATCTTACACGTCATGGAGAAAGAATGCGTAAATAGAAGTGATAATATCTTAATAATATGAAATAAACAGGTAATGGGTAATACATAGAAGACAATATCATATACTGCCAGTTTCTTAGATCAGCACTAATCATGACGAAACTGTGGTTACTTCAGCTTTCGTTACGACACTGTTTCTGTTGTTTTTGTTTAATTTGTTTGCTTTCTTATCATTTCAGGGTGGAATTCGAACCAACACAACAGTGTGCCTAGGCAAGATTGCTTGTCATCTTAATCCACAGGTAAACACATAGTCTTAAGCTTGAGGGAAACAATACCATTATTAGCACACACCTTCATTTCTTGTCATCTTAATCCTCTGTAGTAACGCACGTATTGCTTATCATCTTAAATGTAAACATCTTTAGTACAGTTTTGTATTTTTTAGCCAGTGTTAATGTTTTACTTGTTAGTCCACTTGGAAGTGATGGCTTTCAGAGCGGACTTATGTTTTGCTGCAGTTTTTAACCAACTGTACTTAAGTAACGGTCGATCGGTACTAGGATGTTACAGACAGCAGGACACCAAGATAGGCATCAAGACAGAATTACCATAGCTAATACGTGCATAAAAATCGGACAAGTATTTGATCTACCGCGATTTCTCCTGCGTTCGGCCAAAAAAGTTGGATGAACTTTGGTCCACTAACTATGGGGTCTGGAGGCCAAATCATACCCATCCAAATCGACTTTTTGAAATACCATATTTTAGCCCCTAGGGGTGCTGCACCCCCAAATTTTTGCATGCGCTAGAGAATGACACAAGTATTACTAGCATGCACCCCACTGGGATGGGGTGCCCCTTACAACTTTTTACAATGGGGGCTAAAATTGGCTTAAAATTCAGCTTATTTGCATCTATAAGTTTTGGGTTACAGAAAGTGGTTCCACGAAACTTTGCCACATGACATACCATAAGGTGGGCATTATCACTTATGTAAAACTTTTGCAGGCACTGCCCCCTCAAAATTTGGGAGCGCAACAAAAACATCCCAAATTTGGCGCAATTCAGAACAACATTCATATTTGACTGCGAATATCTCAGGAATTGGTCGAGATATCAAAAACAGGAAACAAACTTGATCGACAGCAATCCCTGTGAGATTCAGCGAAAAATTTGGTGAACTTTGGTCCACTAACAAAAAAGCACAAATGTTGACCTACCTTAAGTCGACAATGCACATTTCTTGTATGTTAATTAATTCAAGTTTGGGCCATGTGACTTTGCTACAAGGGAAATTTCAACCTCCAAAATTCCCCCCCCCAATCAGACTTATGGCGCCGGGTGGACTTATGTTGGGCTTCGCCCTAAGTTTTTGGCTTACTTTTGTTTTGCTCACATTCTATTCTATTTTTGCTTGGATAATTATACGTCGAAGTGGTTTAGTGGTTAAGTGTGGGACTTGTAACTTTTAGGCTGTGATTTGAATCTCACTGCGGGCTATTTGCGAGCAACCTTAAGCAAGTTGCTAACCTACTATGTGTTCAGGTCAACTCAGCCATCTATCCTCGGCAGGAGGTGTAATGAGTAGAAGCTTATGGGCTACGGGGTGAATGCCTATGGTATGGTTGATTGGGGTAGTGGTATGTTTGCTGGCCACTCTGCTTGTCTTTTTTTGTTCGCTGTTTAGCTGCAAAATGCACCGTGTTCAAGATTGTAAAGTGCTCTTGTCCTTTTGTCACGAGTCCGGCTTATGTAGGCCTATACAATGCTGTAGCAGACTCGACTGTTTTTTATCTAATTGATGGTGCTTTCAGCACTAAGCCAAAGGCAAGCTGTGTGTATGATAATTGTGTGAGCATAGGGTAGGCAGCGGGTGCTTGCTTCAGCATACATGCGTGCAATGAAGGACCCGTTCCCGCCAGCTCGGCAAGCCGGCATCCTGGCGATGGCTGCTACTCATAACTACTTCACACTGGCCGACAGTGCTCAGAAACTGCTACCTGCCTTATGTTGCCTCACCACTGATCCGGACAAAGGTGTCCGCGACCAGGCCAGTTAGAGTGGAGTGCAGTACACAGTTTATCTTTAAAGCTCAGAGGCACAGTAAGTTTCTGGTGTGTCAGCATTAGTCGTGGGAAACGAAGAATTTTTTAAATTGCATTTAAAAGTGTTAATAGACAGAGTTGAATCTCGCAGATAATTGGGCAGTAGACAGTAAGCCAGATGCTGGCACCCTTGGTTGAGCACTTTACAAACTGATTGTCGGTTGTCGAGTTTTGATACGTTGCCTCATATTGTGCATGATGCATATATTAGAGGAAATTTGGGAACAATATGCAGTGCAATGTGCAATAAAATGTTACTTCAGTACATTGAAAAGCATTTTCCAAGAACACACTGAAATGTACATAGTTGTATAGTTGTAAATTTGTCAGTAATAATTACTCTTGTCAATCTGTCCATACTGTTTCAGTCTTCCACAGTCTCACTGATTGCAGTCCCAACAATTTGCCAACTTCTGCTTTTTTCTTTCTTTATTTTAGTAAAACCCACTTATCCATTATTATTTTTGTTTAATTTTACATCATTAGCATATTTAAATGTGATCTGGTTTGTTAATTTCATTGATTTGACAGTTTGCATGCTTACTGTTGCTTTAAACATTTACTTGAATGCTAGAATTATTGACAATGTGTTGTGTTCGCCGAAACTGCAGGCTTTCCGCACAATAAAATGTTACCTCGGCAAACTGGAAAAGGTTTCCGAAAATCCTGACTCTGCTTTGGAAGCAGGTAACTAATGTAGAAATGGTTTTAATATTATATTTGATCATTTTCAACTAATCAGTGGTTTTGGGCTAAATTATTGCTTCGGACTAGCCATCCTAAATACTAGGAAAATACTACTGTTACTTAAACTAAATTTCGTGCTAAATGGATGCGGATTAGATGCTAAGCTAAATGAAAGCTGCTTGAGAGGATGCATATCTCTCTTAAATAAGTTTTTACTGAGTGTAATTTAATGCATTATTACATGCTTTTCATGGATTAAGCAATGATTAGCCTTGCAGCGAATGGTGGACATGCATGCTCTAACCAGCATCTGCACAATAGCAACATAAGTTAAATAATTGTGATTGGTCTGCAGAAGAGGTGTGAATTCCAGGGGCATGGTTTCAAGCAACTAATCAGTTGTGATTGCTTTGTAGAGAGATACATGAATTCTGTGTATTTAGCTTCGAGTAATTGAACTCTTGTGATTGGCCTGTAGAGAAAGACGTGAATGCCGGGGGTTTGGCGTCAAGCTCAGCAGCTGGCTGGACTAACTGGGCAATGTCCGGCATGACTTCGCTCACTTCAAAGATCTACAGAGGCAACCGAGAAGCTCAGCCTCGACCTACTGAGACACCGATCACTTCAAGAGACTTCACGAAGGAAGGTTAGATAACAGCAGAATGCAGCTGTGATGTTGCTGATATGTTAGCCGGGTTTACTTTGTGATAAATATCATATGAATACAATACAGACTTGCATGGGAAGACTAGCAGAGACAAGCTGCCAATTTCATCTAGAACATAAACTAGCAGATCCAAAATTGTTACAAATGTCAATGAGAGAATTAGAATGTGTACAGGGTGCGGCAAAAAAAAGTAGCCCCCTAATTTTTTTCGCCGTTTTCTCAGCGACCGCTTGGAATTTTAATTTGAAATTTTACATATTTATTTGCTGAAATCTGTTACATCTAACTGCCAAACAAAATTTGATTCTGTTAAAAAATGATGAAGTTATAGACTTTTTAACATGACCGCCTACCAATTTTTCGGCATTCAAAAATGTTCATGTTAAAAATGCTATTTAATTTTTAAAAACTGGTTACACATTACTGCCAATGACGTTACAGTGACGTTTTGACAAACAGCAATTTATATTGTTTATAAATTATCATTAAATCGTCCTTCCTTTAAAGCATTCGCCGTCTGCCCACTGGATTCATCTTCCAGCAGGACGGCGCGCCAGCACACACGTAGCGCGCAACGCCACGTAGCGCACAGAACTGGCTGCGGACCAATTGTCCAGATTTCATCACCAAAGATCAGTGGCCTCCAAATTTGCTGGATATGAACCCAATGGACTATCATGTATAGGGTGCAATGTTGGAAGCTTACCGCAAGCTTAAAACAAAGCCGAAGACAATCGCTGAACTCAAGCAAGCGCTTCAGGTTATCTGGGGCAACCTGCCAC
>Ga0209671_1001149_pt1 | contig 21138 bp, 12 predicted proteins | sample WorMetHERISLAND2_2_FD_187401 | JGI IMG/M metagenome (GOLD analysis project Ga0209671, IMG submission 187401) | Marine gutless worms symbiont microbial communities from Max Planck institute for Marine Microbiology, Germany - Olavius geniculatus... | ecosystem: Host-associated > Annelida >... | reverse complement strand
ATAAAAACCACAACCGCAATGGCCAATTTCACAAAAAAAACATAAAATAAAAATTGACTGTATAAAAACAATATAAAATTTACATTTAAAATTTTCATAGTTAACAAAGTACATTGACACTAAACACAGTATAGCAATGTGTTTTATGATAAACTGACAACCTGAACGCCAACAAAAGCTGCTAGAACAAGCACTGTCCGAGATTTCAGCTGAACAAAATGAGCCTGTGTACCAAACACCAAACAATACAATACAGCATCAGTAACAGACAACAGCACATAAGTGAAGGTAACTTAGTTTATTGTATTGTAATGCACTGTACGATGACAGGTTACTTTATTAGATAGGGTCTTGAGATGCAAAACCAAACATTGTTCTATTTTTAGATGGATTTACCCATGATAAGGTATTAGAACATGTTTTGCATAACACTGCCTTCACATATTACTGGATTTAAACACTCTGCTGTAGTACTTCTAATTTCTACGTGTTTTGTGTGACTGTTTAGAAGTGCATGTTTAAACGTCCATACCAATTGTAACATCAACAAATAAAAAACAAAATTGTTGACAAAGAACAAAATTCTGTTGTAATGTCAAACAGTCTCCAACTTCAAAAAGCTAGACTATTTCCAAATTTAGCTTGGGATTTACATACGTACAACACTTTCTATCGGTGGCACTATTTGCCGAAAACAACCGAAAACATCGAAGAACTATCAAAACACTACCAAAAACGTTTTCAGTAGTTTTTGTATTTAGTGACACAGTTTTCTATCCCCCTTTTGCCACACTACTGTGCTGGTAAATCTAGTTCAAGTTCAAGCACACACAGCTGCAGGCTGTGCAATTCTTTGTGTAAACGGTTCCACCAACTAAACTGACCTGAAGAATGTGTGATAATCGCTGTGCGTTCGCATCACGGAGAATGTAAGGACGATTGACCGGCTTTGCAGCAGACCCTCCTGCCAGTGGACAGGACGTAACAGTCACGATATTGCGACTTATCACTGCGTAGTGGCCAACATTACGCTTCACGTCGATGTACGCCGCCAAATTATTGCACAACGGCGTGCAACTATCCTTGTGCAAAATCGACTGAACTTTCTTGTACATCGTGCACCGCGAGTTATACGCAAGAAATATCTCGCCAATTTGCTAAATAAGAATTATAGAACTATTTTGGCTTATCCTGCTGTCATGGAGACCCCGGAAAAGTGCTTCCAAGGTATGGGCATTACGCAAGATTAATTTCGTACAAAGTGAAGCACGTACTTGGAAATTGAACCAAAAGTAACCGCGAAGTAAACGAAAACTTCGAATTGACGCACATTATTTAAGTTATCCATATAAGCAAATCAACACAGTGTCTTTAAAAAACGCACAAGCCCTTTCAGTTTTCACATGACACGAAAATTATTGACCTTGGATGACCATATGACACGTTAACACGCCCTGTGGTAGGCTATACCAATCCTGCGGTATTGTGGCTAGACGATAAGTCGTAGGGGGTGGGCGATCGTATTATTGGATAGGGCGATGGCGACTTCATTTTATGCTGTAACCATGACATTGTCCATCTGCAGCCAGTGGCGTAGCTAGAAATGTAAATTGCATGGGGACTTCGCACGTGCCATTCCCCTTCCCATTCCCTTTTCGTCTTCTGTTTTTCTTTCCTTTTCTTTTTGTTTCTTTTTTCAATATCTTTTCTTTCTTTTTTTGTTTTCAAGTAAAACTTTGACATCCAGTTAAAAGGTCTGGGTGAGTGCTGAAGCTCCCCCGGCGGAGAGCCTCAGGCTCCCAGCCGAAATCAATTTTGTTGTATTGTAGTTTTAAAATACGAGATCTGGATCTGGTGGCAACAATTGTATTTATTTTTCAGAGAATTGACTAACCAAATTGGCAAATTTGGTGCAGTTTAAACGTGTGCTTATTTCTTGTCTAGGAGATGGGGCTGAATCCCTTGCCCTTCATGGCCACGCCAGTGTTTGGCAGTGTCTGCAGCGGTTTGGCTGCAGTTTTTTCGAACCCAAACAAATATTTTGTTTTGGTTGCTGTGGCTGCCCGTTAGCAAACATAAAACTTATCGCGTGAAACGAAAACTGTACGCCATAACGCTTCAGATGGCTTAGCTCTTTAAAGAATTTTATTTTATCGATGGCTACCAGTGTACGTGTTACTTTGGAATGATCGATCATACCACTGTAGATCATTATTAACTACACGTATGATAATTACTTATTAATAATGTTAAAAATCGCAATGCGAAGCGGCATATTTTAAATGTTTTATTATCCATATAGACTATTAATTCAATAACGATTATTGTATAGGTTAGCGATAGGCTAAGCAGTGAACAAAAGCAGTACCGGTATATTGAATGTACCAATAAGTATACAAAACAAGAGTCCAGTTATCACAAGGGAAATGCCGATCGTACTATGTCAACGATAGTATGTACAGCATAAAAAACTCTAGTTGTTTATTATCTTTTATTTATAGTCACAAACAACAGACGACAGACAACAGACACAACCTTATACCATACAATTGCGTCGTAACGGCGACACGATCGCCTAATAAAATATGCCACATAAGAAACGACTCTGTGTTCTCGGTCCACTACATATTTTCATAGTTCTAAATTTGTGTACAAAAAGCCAAGGGTACATAAATTACTGGCACAAAATACATTGATTCACTAGAACAATTCCACAACAACTCAGCTCTTGCAAAACGCGTTTGGATATTATAGTCTTTTCTGTAATCATCAAGGCGGATCGTTTACAAAACTGAAAACTGCCCGACTGCTCAATGTACGTAAAACGTGTACACCTATGTTTCACATTTTACACGAAATCCGGTATTATATTCATGTCATGGTGAGAATTTCTTGAGGTCGTCTTCGGGCGGCGCTTGTTGGTGGTTGCAGCGGTCGCCTTCACAGAAACAGTACATAGAGTCGGCTTGACGGTGACAACCGAACAGTGACGGATCGACACCGTACTCTCCCTTGTAGCAGCCACGAAATATGTCTGCACACGCGCAACAATACGGAAATATCGATTACTCGATTCACGTCTCAAATTACAGCGATAACCATTACTGTAACGTGTGTTTTAGACATCAGACACTTTCAAAAGTGGTGTTCTAGCTCTCAATGGAAGCCCATTCCAGAGCTACGGAGCGTCACCTGCCGTATGGGATCCCTGCCACCCGACACAGGTAAACGCGCCCCGCCTTAACCCCAGCTAGATAGGCCGGTAGGCTACTCGGTTTACCTACCCCGGAGAGATAGAAGGCTGAGTTGACATAGGCGGCTGGTTAAATACCGATATGATTTACCAAATTACCTGCCCGCAGGCAGTCAAGTTGAAAGTGATTTTATACCGAATCGCTTATTTTGACGGCGTTCCGACGCCCCAAATCTCCCTTTTTAGTCTCATGATACGTACATACATCGTGGGCCGTAAAAAAGCGATCTAATTATCGTCCGTAACTTCGCCACACATTGACCGATTTTAATTTTTTTTCGCCAGCGCACTTTGCGAACCATTTGCAGTGAGCAACGCGATTATTAGCTATTTTATCAAATGTACCAAATTGCACCGGTCCTTAATTGAGCTTCAACGTTTCGACCAACATTTTGCGAATATATAATTTTACGGACAAAAGTAGAGGAGAAACTTTATCGGGCGTAGGGCGCGAGACGTATACCTCCGTTCGGGTCTCGACGCGTGTAGCAGTAGCTGCGGCACTTCCAGACGTCGACTCCGTACTCAGTAGCCTCAGCGTCAGTGAACGGACCTAGACATTTGTCCCAGCCGCCCTTCGACAGACGCTCTTTCACCGACGACCCCGACTTGCCACCCTTCTTTTTCTTTTTCTGCATTCAACACGACACCAGAGTTTGAAGATACGCGTACGTCAGGACAGAATAGTTAACGTTATAATACGTGGGCCTATACGTGCGTCTCTGATTTGTTAGCGACATTTTATGGCGATTGCGTTTTGATTGATTGTTTGATAGATATTTATACACAGTATCTTAAAAAATAGGGCAACAATAAGTTGCAATTAACTAAAACAAACAGCTGGCAATTTCCGACGGAAGAGATGCTTTGCTTAAAATTTCAATCTCGCTCTAAAATCCTCTCCAAATGGAAATTTCCAGCTCTAAATTCGTACTTCAACAAATTTTTCCCCACAAAAACAAAATTTTCCCAGTAGTAAAGAGAAGGAGCAGTGCCCAATTGCTTCACTGTCACAACGCTAACTGACGATGATCAATTTGATGCTGATGATACTGATGACGTCACCTTTGACTTGGAGCCTCTGCGTCTGGTGTTAGCCGAGTGAGGTCTAGGCGGCGAATAGGCGCATTGGTAGCAGTATTTCACTGTAACGATCATACACAATACGCAGAGTATTATTTACACAACAATTAACACGGTGTGCATGAATATTTTCTGCGCGGTGACTAGGCCTATTTATCAGGCAGCCGAAATTCGCCAGGCGGCGGCACCAGTAGTCGCATCTCGCTACAATGGTTAATATTATGGTTATGGTTTAGGGTTAAGGTTATGTTTGAGATTAGCGTAGATGTGACAATAATGCACACCTTAACACTAACCGTGTAACACTGGTGATGAATTCGAGGGTGCTAGTGGCAAGCACTAAACTTACCGACTGGCGAATCCATGATTTCCATAGTTCCTGGGTTGAGGTTGCCAGTTGGCCGGCTGCCGTCGTGTCTCTGTGGTGTTTGTCGTACCGTTGCAGCGATGCGGCCTTAGACAGTACCTACGAGCTCCTCTGGGTGCTCGTACGTACCGGCTAAGCCGCTAAGGCCGTCCAAAACGGCGACCGGATAAACAGCCGGCCCGGGTAGGACTGGATATTTATCCGGCCGGATAAATATCCTGTGTTTATTTAGCCTACTGCGTGCATCAAGGGCGTGGTGACGGCCCTGAAGCCGGTACGACAGGAGCAACTGGGGCGGCCTCAGCCTATAACGGGGGTTCTATAAATGAATGGTCTCGGGGTTAAACCCCCATCGGGGTCCAGGACGAAACATGGAACAGGGACGTCCCTCCCCTCAGCAACAGGAAGCAACCGTCCTCCAAATCGCACCATAAGCTGATCCAGGACTTTTATTCTTACGCGCGAGAGCTAGCATAGCTATAGATATAGCGCGTATATTAGCTATGGTATATCTGTTTTGGTGTCTGTCTGTCTTGTCTGTCACGTCCCGGTACCGATCGGAGCCTAGGTGAGATAGAGACTTTATGTTTTCACCGTATGATAGCTTAGAGTCTCTAGTATTTTGTGACAAAATTTTATGGCGCTGGGCAAGGGGGTTCCCCCGCGCGAAAAGGAGAAAGAGGGCCACCTCTTTTGGTGATTTTTTTGGCGATTTTCGGCTGCAGAAGAGTGACTTGCAATGAAATGGATAGAGATAGACCAGGATTACCTGCGAACAGAAACTACTGTAGGTTCTCGCGCGTCCCATGATCATTAGCTCAGATTTTTTGTTGGGCCAGGTCAAGTGCCGAACCCGAACCCGTTAACCCCACGTTTCCCCTAAATACGACTCTGTACTGTTATATAAAAACATAAAACGTCATTATCGCTCGAGAATGTTTTATAAGCAGCGCTAGTAAGTAAGTAAGTAAGTAAGTAAGTAATTACCTACACATATAATGAAGCAATGATTGAAGTTGATAATAATATAATAGCCGTATATAGGCCTAAGGCGTTAGAAAACATAATTCTACATGTGTAATACGTTGCAGTTATTCGTAGACCTACTTTGCAAACAGCTACGTTCTCAGCTAGCGCGAGGTTAGGGCCTAATGTAAAAGTGCGAGTCTAAGGGCGCGTTGCACCAAAGTCGTTCATGATCTCGGTTCAGCTGAACCTAGATCAAATGTTGAACCAAGTTCACGCTGAATTACGTTGCACCAAGTTGAACTCGGATCAGCTGATCCCGTTCAGTGTAAGCATATGCCAAGACTGGAAAAACTAAGGGTTTTTTTTAGAAAAATAGATATTCGATTTTAAAAGGTTTTTGAGAGTTTTTAAAAATTATTTTTTGTTGTTCTGGTTTTGTGTCCAATGAATAACGTACACAAAATTACGACACACGAAAACATATTATACTCCCTGCGCGACACGTAGGCCTAATCACCTTGACGCGATTGATGTCATGACCCCAAAATCACGATTAAAATACGAAATAAAATAAGATATGTAATACATTTCACAACAAACGAACAGACCTTTAAAAACCTAAAATTTGAAGTTTTGAAAAGTTATTTGAAAAATTTACAAAACCTAGGTTTTTTGGCAGACCAATTTTCCAGCTTTAACAATTAACCAAGTGTATAATGACCTTCGGTGCGATAGCTGGGCAGGATGTTGTGAACGCTGAGGTCGGGATTGTCAATTGCCGAGCTGCTTCCTTGACTCGAGCTGCTGCTGCTGCTGCTGAGGCTGAGTGATGATGCTGATGACGTCATCATCGTCATCATCAGTAGCATCATGAGCGTGACTGATGTGAGCGCTACCGCCGAGTACAGAGACGCCGACATTGTAGGTCTACGAGGACTCCAGCCTATTGTCAGACAACACAGATTATACAACATTACAAAAAACCCAGATGTCGCTATAAAGACGCGCTACAGCCTATACAGTTTCTGTTGCAGTACTGACCTTTAAGATCATCCAAGGTCACTGATTTTCATGTCATTTGAAAGCGAATATGCGACTTCCTATAAGCGATCAATAGCAACTTAGGCCTTATTTCGCAACGATTAGCCACAATAGGCCTACGTCTGTGGCAGACGAACGGACAGACGACAACAATGCCAAGGACGCCGTATAACATACCTGTAGCGCGTCAAGAATCGGAGCAGGAAGTTTGGTCCCCCTCGTTTAAACGGCGTTTGGGCGCCAAGCCATGACATTTCCGCTGAGAAAGTTCAAAAATCACGCGAAATTTACCAGAGCATTTACTCAGAAAACAATGGTCTGTTTTACGACGACGACACGCGACGACGAACGACAACGGATGACGACAACGATAACCGCAGCAGCAGGTTATTATTACAGAGCTAATGAAAATCGTATTTGCCAACTATGATTACGATTTTAACTCTAACGATGTGTAAATTTCTTTCAATAACGTGCAAGGCCAGTCACAAAGCATGGCGCCCAAATGTCCGGCATCCAAACGGCGGCGCCCAAATGTCACGCACCCCATTAAAATACGTAGAAAATGGCTATCTCAACCATTTTTTTCACAAGAAAAACGTGTCGGACCACTGACGACATATTGCGCGACCGTCCGCCGCTCTCCTAACTATAAACCGCATTGCGCGCATTCTCTACATAGCCTATCTGGCCTAACCCTCGTATATGAATGATTTTTTAGATGAAGACTGCTAGGACACAAATAAAGATTTACCGCATTATTTGCTAGTAGAATGCGGATTTTTTTATCATTGACTTTTGTCCACGATTATTAAATATTAATTCAACGGTTTCAACCACATCGAAAAATATGAATGCAGTTGTAACGCGAACTCGATTTAACAGCATTTTAATTGTTAAACAAATTAAACGACTCAGCAGTTGGGCTAATGTGTTTACCTGACTGTCACGCAGATCGGTTGAAGCTAAGCCCTAATAGCCTTCAAATGTCTTTTTTATTAACGGCTCAAGAATATTCCAAACAACACAATGATTTTATTTGGTTTTTTAACCTACAGCGTGCCCAATTTTGCTCTGACGAACATCTAATTAAGCGTATGCTACACAAGACTTTGCGAACCTGCAGACGGGCACTTTGCCCGGAGGCGATGAGTAACATGTTGCAGTTACACTTGTGACAGTAGCTCTAGTGACATCTGTTGCTGGATGACTGTCGCCTACAGGTGTCCTCTGGTGACTACTGCTGACACTATTCATGACATACAACACACACACACACACACAATTTGCTCATTTATTTATCCATTTAAAATGACATTCTGCGTTAAAACACATATATTACAACACCCAAAAAGGACTACAGTCCCATGGATACACGCTATGGTGACGCTGCTATGTCGAACGTTACAATCAACGCTAAGATACGATACATTAATTTGACGCACATGAATGAGGGCTACAGGCAACTTTGCATTCAGAAGTGCGGTCAAACCGCTGCACAATGCACATAGAGACATGGTTACTATTAAAACAGCTTCTAGGAATTTTTAGTCGTCCAACCAACGGTACTATCACCGACCCCCTACAACGCACTGTTATATAGGCCCACAATATCATTACCAATTTTGAACAATTGACTGTATTTTTTTTCGATTGAGTATTTTCTTAGTTTGTAACATCACTTTTCGCATCAGCTTGATAGTTATTCTTTGGTCTCGATGAAAGTAAATAAAACAACATGGCTGCTGTTAGCGTTGCGAGTCCTATACCTACAGACCCGGCGACTGTCGCCAGGGAGAAAATACTGCAGGACTATCGAAAGAAACTGCTGGAACACAAAGAACTGGAGGCGAGGCTAAAAGAAAGTAAGTTTTCTTATCGGTGTGTTTTGAATTGTTTGCACAGTCGTCGTTGTTCAGTGCTCAGTCAAAATTGTTGAGTCACATCAGTGGTGGCAAGTTTTATACAACAGTATCATTCAACACCGTAAGATGATGCAGTCATTTTTTTATTTTAAGTTACAGCAAACGCTGATGATTGTTTGGCGCTGGTCCAAAATTGGTTACTCTGATTTAAGCAATGTGACATACCTCAGCAGACTCATGATCTTTACATTCAGTTTTGTTGTTTTAATGGTGAAATTGAAATTTATCGACTTCCTGAATGTTTAGTCTTTTGTTAAAAAATTGCAACACAATGCTAATGTACCACAGGAGTACAGGACAGCCATTTTCTGTTTAAATTTTTAATAACGGTTGTGCTCAAGATTGACCTAACCCTAACTTCAAACCTGACCCTAACTCTATCCCCTAACACTAATCTTATTGCTTAAATCAGGGTATTCTATTTCAGACCAGCACCGATTTTTGACACTAGCTTTTTGTTTGCCTACAAAACCAAGAAAACACAATAAACCAACTTAATTGCATGCCTGCTGAATGAAGGGGTTGCACTAAATACCGAAAACGTTTACGGTAGTTTTTGGTAGTTTTTGCTGCTGAAAACCTAACCCTAAACCCTAACGCTAACTGAAAAGTTCCAAAAAAAGTTGGTAGTTTTTCTGTTGTTTTTGGTAGTTGTCGGTATTTAGTGCTACCAAATGAAAGTGATGTTCTTGTTTGATTAGTGTTGGTTGTCTGTGACATTCTGCTGCAGTGCGTGAACAGCTGAAGGAGCTGACAAAGCAGTACGACAAGTCCGAGAATGATCTGAAGGCATTGCAGAGTGTCGGCCAGGTATTGATCAGCATTGATTTTCCATGATAATTAGCGTAAATGTCAGAATTTCAGTATACATGTTATTGCCAGTTGTCATGGTGGACATCGTTTAATATTTAATATTAACATTTAATAGGAAGTATGGAGATAAGTAAGTAAGTGAGTAAGTTAGTAGTGCACACATTACAGTATATATGCACTTAATGCATATTTTACAGTGAAAGTAGTGTTATACATTGTAGAAGATACGGAATAGGTTTCACATGTACTGGATAAATTAGAAATACTACTACCGGTACCAATAAACATATATTAACATATATTTAATTATTATGTTATGTATGTTTTTTCAGTGTTGGCTATGTCATTGCTAGCAAGAATGATAAAGATAATGAGTGATTATATTAGTATAAAAATTTGGGGCAAAGCCCAACGCGAGTCCACCCAGCATCCTAAGTCCAATAAAGGGAAAATTCAAAGGGGGTAAAATTCCCCTGGTAGCAAAGTCAGGTGACACGCACTCAAATGCATTAGCATACACAAAACGCGCACCGTCAACCTAGGGTGGGTAAACATTAGCTGCATAATGTCTGGTGTTAGTGGACCAAGCTTCACCAAATTTTTTTATTCAACGCATGATTAATAGTACTTGATAATACTTTTTACCGCTTGTTGATATCTTTATTCCTTCCAGAGATACTTGCGGTCAAACTCGAAATTTGTAAAACGTACTAAATTTTGGACGTTTTTTGCCTTCCCAAATTTTAAGGGGGCAGTGACCCCCAAAAGTTGCACCCCCATCTAGCAGCACCTCACGTGGCAAAGTCTCATGAAGCTACTGCCCCTGGCTCCAAAGTTCTTGCAGCTATTGAAAAAAGTTGTAAAGGGGGTCCCTGTCGCCAGTGGGGTGCGCTAGTAAGACTTGGTCATTCTCTAGCACATATAAAAATTTGGGGGCGCAGCACCCCCTAGGGGTCAAAATATGACCTTTCGAAAAAGTTGATTTGGGTGGGTAAACATTAGCTGCGTGGTGGTGGACTAAACTTTATCAAATTTCTTATGTTCAGTGCGGGGTTGGATAACTTGATAACGCCATTTACCGCTTGTCTCTATCCAGTCGAGAGATATGTGCCATCAAACTCGAATGTTGTCGTAAAACGTACTAAATTTTGGACTTTTTTGCCCTCCCAAATTTTAAGGGGGCGGTGTTCCCTTAAAGTTGTACCCGTGTTATCACCCCCATCTAGCTGCACGTCATGTGGCAAAATCTCATAAAGCTACTCCCCTTGGCTCCAAAGTTCTTGCAGCTAATACGCTACATTTGAAGCCAATTTTTGACTCCCTTTTGAAAAAAGTTGTAAGGGGGGTCCCAATCACCAGTGGGGGTGCACTAGTAAGACTTGATCATTCTCTAGCGGGTGCAAAAATTTGAGGGCACAGCACCCCCTAAGGGCCGAAATATGCTCCTCCAAAAATGCACTTTAGGTGGGTACGATTTCACATCGAGATCTCCAAGGTGACTGGACCAAACTTCACCGGACTTGTTTTGCCTAACGCAGGAGGAATCGCGGTAAATAACATATTTATCCGATTTTGAATATCTTCATCTTTTTCGGAGATATTCGTTGTCGAACTTCAAAGTCGTCCAAAATCAAAATTTTGCATGTTTTTGGCCTCTGCAATTTTTTTGGGGTGGGCCCCCCCAAATTTTGGACCAGCATTATAAAATTGGGCCTAGTACTGATCACCGTGCAAAATTTCACGCCGGTCAGCCCACGCATCTCGGAGATCTTGCGTTGAAAAAAAACATCTGTGGTAAAACTTAAGTCCTCCCAAAAACTATCGTTTCCGGGCGGACTAACAAGATAATGTTCATACGAACACTGAATCTGTCCAATGCATTTCGATAGTTTACAGTGTATGTGCATATAAATAGTCAGTGAGCTGTTTAGACTGGTAGAAAAACATCAAAAAGGTCAATTTTAAATTGTACAGCAGCAATGTTACTGACATCCTTCACTATTATTATAACTAAACAATAAATACTGTCAGTCACGATACCATTCGATTTGTCACCAGGGCTTTACTATAAATGGTCCATGGTGACCATTTATCCACCTGGCACTGTTATGGAGATATGGCGCCTCAAATATTGGACGCACATATGTGGACATGGAAAGAAAGATGAAAGAAGGGAAAGAGGAAGGTGGAGGGAAAGGGAAAGTGGAAGGGGGAAAGGAAGGGAAAGGGGAAGGGGAAAGAAGATGGAAAGGGAAAAGGGGAAGAGAAAGGGAAAGGGAAGGTGGAAGGAAGATAGCTTAAGATAAGTTGGACGCACGAACGGACGTATGCACGCACGGACGCACGGACACTCAGGTGATTTTATACTCTGTCCAATGCTATGCACTGCATTGGACAGACAACTAGCCTGATTCATTGAGTGATGACTTTTCTGTAGTTTTTCAGTTGCAGTGTGTATACTGCATGCTGTAGAGGTGATTGAGTGAAAATGAATTATTACTGAGTATAAGTTGACTCACTTTGTCACTGTAGATTGTTGGTGAAGTCCTTAAGCAGCTGACTGAGGACAAATGTAAGTCTGTTTTAGTATAAATTTCCATTTTTTTTCTGTGCATAACAAGTTTATATTAGTTGTTATTTCTCAGTTTGTCTAAGGTAGGGATGTTAACAAGACTCGACTTGTTCAAGACTTGAAAAAAATTCTTGAGCTTGAGAATTATATTTCTCGCTCGTCAGGGCTCGCATCTCTCCCTGAAATATCTCTACAGCCTGGTACTCCAGCTTTAATGGTGAAAGGGAGTCGCGATTTTTCCGTGAGGAGTGAGGGACTGCCAACAGTTGTTGTGGCTGCAGATATGCTAAGGTCAGTCGAGTACGCGTTGAGTCCCGTTCTCGTATCCAGAAATAAAACTCTCGAAAATTAACATCCCTAGGCTGAGATAGATTTTGCTGTGTCAAATTAAGCTATCGTGAGTGGATGATGACTTGATAAGTAACATTATGAGACTCAGTAGCGCTATCTGAAGAGATCAGTGAGAGGTTGATATTGTATGTTTTACAAGTAACTAAACCTTTTTTGTGATTTTTAGCTAGAATTAACTTTTTGTAATTTTAATGCATTGATAATTAGTACATGTTCATTGCTTCTGATATTTTGATTTTTCCTTAATACAGAAGTCTCTCTGGCTAAACAAAAAGTGGATGTGTATTTTGTAGTCATTGTGAAGGCAACAAATGGCCCGCGGTATGTCGTTGGTTGTCGGCGTCAGCTTGATAAGACCAAGTTGAAAGCTGGAACAAGAGTTGCACTTGACATGACGACTCTTACCATCATGAGGTTTGTGACTTTTGTTTGATGCTGGCATGAACTCTTGATTGGCAAACTGGAGCTGTTAGTGATTATTTTAAATTGCTTTCTAACAATATGTTATAATTGTAATGTTAGTACATGAAACAGACTGAAAATGTGCTTAGGTGACATCAAGGTTCATCGGATTTGCTCTCAAAATTGTGCAGTGCATCATACTAGTTTTTACTTGACGTTGAAGAATTTGATTTAAGTTTTGGACTTGTTTTTAGCATTTTCTGAAGTAATATGTTGCCACTCACACTGTGCCTCTGTGGTGGTTGTGTTATGTTTTTGATTATGTTGTGAGTTTATTTACATGTTGTGATAGATGTCAGGCATTCTCTATTGACCGAAACATTCTATTCTCACTAGTTGTTAGTGGCAATTGGCAGATTTGCCCTTGGTGATTTTGTCTCATTTTTTCTCGTGTGTTCACTGTAATAAAAGAAATATTTAACAAAAGTTGGGTACTGGTACAAGTGTAATGTTGATGATGGCTGTTGCTTGCTGTTGATGTTTTCAAGTGAGATGATGGAGTGAGTGAGTGAGTAGGGTTTAACGTCCCACCCGACACAGTATTGGTCATTTCGGGGACAGCCTTTTCAGGCAAAATGCACACAAACACATAATAATGGAACAGTAAGTTTAACCTTTACAGAAACACAAAACACAAGATACAAAAAACAAGCTAAACCTAAAATTGTAAGAACTCCATTATATGTGTGCATATGTAATTAACATAATGGTAGTTCGAATAGTCTTCTCTGTTATCCTCCAGACAGTCATCAGTCTCATAATGCTGTCTATTGGAGGACAGGGGTAAGTGAGATGGATGCTCTTGTTTACAAGATGTCTATTGTCCATCGTTGACATTTTTAAAAATGCCATAATTTGAGTTATGTAGACATCTGTGGACACACAGAGTGTAATAATGATGGCTATCACTGCTGACGTTGCAGATATCTGCCACGGGAGGTTGATCCTCTTGTCTACAACATGTCCATCGAGAATGCCGGTGATGTGACTTATGCAGAAATCGGTGGACTTTCAGAGCAGATTCGTGAACTACGAGAGGTCTGCATTCTGGATTTTTTCTTATAACTTTGTTTACACTGTAAATTTGGCTGTTGTAAATTATTGTAAGTGTTAATATCAGCATGTGTATTGCTAGATCCTAACAGATTATTATAGTACTATGTGTATGAAATGCGTATTCATAAGTGAAGAAGTGGCATTAACATAAATTACTGTATGTGCCTGTAGTGCTTTATTTATTGCTGCGATAGTGAGAGTTATCATTGTAAATTATTGCCATTTGCATTATTATGAACATTTTGTCATTATTATAAATTGTATTGTAATCATCAGTAAGTCAGTAACTATTTATATGTGTGGCATTGTGCCTAAGAGACAAGCCATTAGACACAGAGTTCTGGCTGTCGTTACCACTGCTGCTATTTGTACTGCTATTGATGAGGAATACAGTGTCCAAAGAGACACATTGTGATATTGTTGATAATAATATGCACTGGTACTTAACAGATAGGGGGGTTTTGTCATGAGGGTTTTTTAGGATCTGTCATTATTATGATATGATGTTTGCCATTTGTGAGGTTATTTTCGACACAGTGTAGATGCATTAGGCCTGTGCAGCTGCTGCAGTCGTTCACACAACAAGATGGTCAGTTGAGATGGACAGATGCGAAGAAATAAGGCAGGCTGTATAGCCAGCAGCCAGCAGTGAGTTATCAGTCAAGAATGCAATGTAAAGTGTCAGTATTGCGGTGAAAATGATTATTGTAACTGCTGTATTCAGGTGATAGAGTTGCCATTGATGAACCCAGAGCTGTTCCAGCGAGTTGGCATCACCCCGCCCAAAGGCTGTCTGCTCTACGGTCCTCCGGGCACCGGCAAAACCCTGCTGGCCCGTGCTGTGGCTTCACAGCTTGATGCCAACTTTCTCAAGGTCACTAGTCTACTGTGCCATATTAATTGTCTTACTATAATAATTTTTGGCATGCATCATCAAGAAGAAAGTTGACGTAAACAACTATAATTTTACCCATCTCACCTTAATGCTGTTGCAACATTACCTTGTGAAATGCAGATGTCGTATTTTTGCCATTTACAGCAATGAATTCATACTGAGTAGCTGTTCAGAAAATAAAAGTGCCTTGGCTTTTTGAGTGAGTGAGTGAGTAATTTCTTAACGGCACATCAGTACAAAATAGGCCAGTTAGTGCCATTTGTGGTTAAAATTAATTAAAAGCATTTAATATACGTATTAAAAGCAAAGTTAAAATACTTATTGAGATCAAGGCTATTAAGCTAATGTATATACAATTGTAAAAGCCGATATCTTTAACATAAGCGATGATGTTGCGAGATGCAACATTTTCAAAAACGTTCTTGAGTGTGTCCACTCCAAAATATCTCTGACGTGCTGCACTGTAACGGGTGCAGTCTACCAAAATGTGCTTAACTCTGAGCAGAGAATGGCAAGCTTCACATACTGGTTGACTCTCTCCCTTTAGGAGATAAGAATTTGTAAGTCTTATATGACCAATTCGAAGACGGTTGATGAGGACTGAGTCGTAGCGGCCCAGTGACGAACTAACACTGCGACCAACTACTGGTTGCACACTGTAAAGTTTATTAGATATACACTGGTTCCACAGTTAGTGCCATTCTTTAACACACAATTGGTTGACACAAGTTAACAAATCGCCAACTGGAAGTCTCATGCTGGTGATGGCGACATCCGGTCCTGCCTTAGCAGCGATGTCAGCATCTTCGTTTCCTCGTGTACCCACCCACGTGGCTGGCTGGCTTTTTGGGACGCAGTGAAGATGCGATTAGGCAGGTACAATGACACATTGTGTCAGGTGGAGATTCCTGACTCCAGGACAAGGGGATATTTGGGGATTTGAACCCAAGACAAAACATGCAATAACACAAATTGCTGAGCTCTGGCATCTGGCAAATACTGTCGAGCAGTTGTGCGGACAGCGATTCCACATTTTACCAAACTAGTTTGGTCGATTTTACTATGCAGGTTGTATCGAGTGCCATAGTTGACAAGTACATTGGAGAAAGCGCTCGGCTGATTCGTGAAATGTTTAGCTATGCTCGAGATCACCAGCCATGCATTATCTTCATGGATGAAATTGATGCCATAGGTCAGAAAATGTCTGCGATGTCTACTAACACTATTTTCTATAGTTCTAAAAAATATATCTTCGATAAATTGTCATTTTATGCTTGTTTTGTCAGTTTTTTTTGCCAAAATGTGGCTTTTTTACAATAATATAATATTTCATTTTTAATCAGCATAACTTGTAGTTTATTGTGTGATTTTAACACAAAAATATTTACTTTTGCTTCTCAAGTTGGGAGCGGGTCCCTATGCTATCTTTGCTTGCTGTCCGATACTTATGCATTTCGGGGAATTATGCTGATGCAGAGTGCAGAGTTCACCAGTACATTTTAGTTTAATTGCTCTGGGGCAACGAAATTTTACAGACGAAAACCTTGCATTGTATGTAATGACAGTTGTCAATGCTAGATGTTCAAGAGTTTTATAGACTGCATAATGGTCTTCAGGCCTGTGACGTGATGCCATGCCTTTGCAGTTATTTTGCCACGATTTTGGCGAAGTTTGTCATGTTTTTCAACCATTTTGCTGTAGTTTTCTACTGTTCCTAATCATACTGTGTAAATTAGGGATATACAGAAAATAACTGTACTTATTAAATCATATTTGATTTGTTCTCATTATCCATTTAACCAGGACACTGAAAGGCTGTTAGCCTACAAAGAATAGGGATGTGGAGATTGCAGATTTATCACAAAAATATGTTTTGTATTGACAACGTGGAACACCACCGCCAGTAGTGAAAATTGCTCTTAATTTGCTAACTGACCGATAGCAAGTAATGATTCGTTGGTCTTTGTTTTTAAACTGAGACTAGCAATGAACTTTGAGCTATATGGAGTTCAGTGTTGCAGAGCTAACGGGCAAAATATGAAAAGCTAAAAGTTTCGTAGGAAGTGCATAGTGACAAAATGTGCATTTCTGAAAGAAGAATTTCTGTTTTGTATGCAGAGTTTCACAGTAATTCCGACTAATTCACAGAAAACAGAGGCTTTTGTTGTGAGGAGAAAACAGAGATGTTTGTTGTGACATTTGAGCTTCTTGTTATATCTGTTTAGGTGGCCGCAGATTCTCAGAAGGTACATCGGCTGATCGTGAAATTCAGAGAACTCTTATGGAGGTTTGTGGCAAAATGTCAATTGTCAATGGGTTCAAAGTAATATTTTTTAAAAATCTCTCTGCTGTCTGTCAGCTTTAGTTTAACTGTATTCTGATGGATGCGTTGGGCCACATGTTGATGCCATCATTCTTTGTGTGTCACCTTTTTTTTGGTTTTTGTCTCAGGTAGTGTTTGTACTTTTTTAGTCGACCGTACTTAAGTAACGGTTGAGCTATTGGTACGAGTTGTCGTCTGTCTGTCCGTCTCTCCATCTGTCTGTTCGTAACGGATGTATTGTGGCTAAGCTTTAGGTCGTGGCGGAAAACTTTCTGCACAAATAATTAGCCATGTCCGTTAAACTTATGCATGGAAAATTTCGGCCATTTTGTGGAAGGGGAACATTTTCAAATTGGGGTTGAATAAAGGGGCTAGGAAATTCAATGGAAAACTGGCCATATCTCGGAAACGGTCAGAGATAGGGTCAAGGTTACTATTAATCATTAATTGGAAGTGGCATACACCCTTGCCGATGAAATAAAAATCATTAACCCTGGATGACCTTGAAGGTCACTGACAGCCAGTACTGTCGGCTATCCTAGCGACAGCTGGGCTTTTTTTTTGCTAAATGCCTGAATTTAAACCAATGTTATAGTTTGAAATAAGCGGAAATCTTTTTGTAGGTCTGTTAAAATTTTTAAATTATTCTCGTCCGACTGACCATATATTGTTTGTATTTTTTATTCAGCTGTTGAATCAGATGGACGGGTTTGATGCTCTCGGTCAAGTGAAGATGATCATGGCGACTAACAGGCCTGATACATTGGACCCTGCATTACTGAGGCCTGGCAGACTGGATCGAAAAATAGGTAACATCAACTTTTGTCATTGGTGATCAAAAAATGATCATTCTATTGCTTTCATCATTTCTGCTCCACTTTTGTTAGACGTCTTTGGATTTATAATATGTCTGCAGATTTGTGATCACTGGGCTAGTTCCGGACTAGTGTGGACTGAGAGCGGATAGAGATGGAAGAAAAATGCCAGAATCTTGGAAGAAAGGAGTCATTGTATTCTTATTCAATTCACTGTCACTGTGGTTTTATTGTAGAATGTTGACTGCATATTCACAACTAAGTGTGTCATAATTTTTGCAGCTTTGTCAAAAGAAATGGCATATAATGCTTTTTTGCCGACTGTGCTGTCTGTCTTTTTCGTCTGTAACACATGTATTGTGGATAAATGGTACGTCATAGGGGGTTGGCGATGGTACCATTGGGTACAGCGATGACGATTTCCTATAGGTTGTTAATAGAAACCATGTTTCTATCTGCAGCTGTTTGGCCGCAATTTTGTATGCAAAGTTGATTTACCATATTACCGAATTACCATATCGTATCCTATCATTGATTGTAGCATTCAGTATAGCATTAGCACCGTAACATACGCGAGACTGTACTAGGAAATCAATTTCTTTCCGCAACTGGCAGTCAGATGTTTTTGTAGTCCAGCAGCAGCTGCTTTCAGTTGTCTAGCTCGAGGAAATCAGCCACCGCATCTGGGTCGTCCTATAGGTCTTCGGTTGTGTTGGGCGGTCAGAGCACAGGAACAGATGTTCAGTGTTAGTCAGATGCCGGCCTTCGGATATTGGCAGTGCAGTTGGCCCATCCTAGAGAGAGCTGAGCTTCTTGTTCATCTTCACATAGTTTTCTGCAGCATAGTGACATAGGATGGTGATTGGTTCGTTTGCTTGTGCTGCTGTAGAAATTCCATTGCCAAATGAACAGGCTCGAATGGAAATCATGAAAATTCATGCGGCACCTATTGCAAAGCATGGAGAAATCGGTTTGTGATGTCTATTTATGTTTTTGTACATTTTTTTGTACATTGACATGCAGTGAAGTCATTTGACTTTTTTTTATTTATCTCCACTTTTTTCTGCCTGAGAAGCATTCTCAACCGTGATCTTCAAAGACTTTCAAACGCTGCATATGCCATACGAAATTTGAGAAATTTGAAGTCTTTTATTCTATTGTTTGTTAGTATTTACAGATAGCATTGTACCTTATGTTTTATGAACTTTGTATTGTATTTTCGAACGAGTTTACTTTTAGTATCATATTTTTATACTGCACTGTTGCAGTGACAAGTCTTGAGTGTGATGGCATTGGTTTAGACTGTGATTATGATTAATTTCTTACCAGTAAGGCACGATAATTAGACAAAGTTCTAATTATGATACAATGATATAATGATACTGCGTTGGCGGCCTGACATAGCACTAACACATTGTGTCTAGGGAATTCAATACCGGACCCCTTTTTTCATTCCTGGGAATTCGGGAATGGACACATTCATTCCCGGGACGGGCGCCCGGAATGACGTTTACTGTAGTATTACTCGCGCAGTGGTGCTATGAAAAGCTGTCAGTATCACCGCAGGAACATGACGTGCTGCTGCCCGAATGCTGTGGGCTGGGCAGCTGATACCCCGTCATACACATTAATAACATGGGCCCCTCCTCCAACTCAGCGCGCACACCACACGGGTGTACGGTTCAGGGCAGTGCATCACACGGCTAGTCTGCCACCGGCTGAACTGGGGTTTGTGAAGGAGAAGCCAGATGCTAGGCCAACTAATGCTGCTGTCTTCGCGCTGACCACACCAGTGTGCCGTGGCTTGAGCAATCTGTTTGAGCATTTAGCTAGTCACTCGTCATCGTCACAGGTTTACCATACTGTTAATGACAGCAAAGGACTATATACCGTAGAGCGGTTCCATGACACTGAGCTGCCAACCTATCAGTGCTTAAGTAGAGTCTACTGTCAGTCAGTGCCAAAGATTCAAGGAGGAACAGAACAATGATTGGAAGTCAGACAAATGAGTTGCTCTAGCAGTACCATTGATACTGTTATTCACACTACCCTCGTTAAGTCGCTACCATCCTGGTCACATTCTCCAGCTGCCTGCTGCTATCGCTTGGTTCCATCAGCATTCACAGCCAGCACAGGTGGGCAGGGGTGGTGCGCACAGTCTCATGTTTACGATATACTCCTCGTCTTCGTCATGAATCACTAGCACGTCGCTGGTGCAGCAACTGTCAAATCCGCCATGAACAGGCTGTTGCACATGGACAGACTGCTGGTGCTGGACCAGCGCCAGCTGTTCGCTGTTCCTGATTTCCCCGAGAATCTAGCTGCTTTCATTCCCGGGAATTCGGGAATGAAAAAGTCCGGGAATCCCGGGTGCCCTCGAAATGGGAGCCCGGGAATGAATTCCCTAATTGTGTCTGATCAACGAAGTTGCTGTACATTTAGGCAGGTTAAGATTTGGATGGGTGACTGCCTGCAAGCATGTAAATCATCTCAGTATGTAACTTTACTAGCTGCCTAGTGCCTACCTCAACTTAGCCTTCCATCCCTCTGGGGTAGATGAATCGAGATGCGTTTCCTATTAACAGCTATACACCACTTTAACATTTTAGCAATGTGACAAAAGCTTGATATTTGCCACGTATGTCTTGAGTATAGACTGGGAGGCAGTAGTGAAGCTGTCAGATGATTTCAATGGTGCTGACCTACGTAATGTCTGCACAGAAGCCGGTATGTTTCTGCATCGTCTTCATAACTGCCTTCTTCCTATATTGGTTTAATCAGTGACCTTTGAGTAGCATGTGAATGAGATAATGGTATCATCAAACGAATATGGAGTCTGTGCAATGTTTTCTCTCCATTGTTATAAATTGCACCTAGTTTCTGTAACTGAAATCACTGAGCAATTTGAATGAAATTGCTTGGTGTTATAAATGCAGACGATAAGTGTGATATGGTAATTCAGATGGTAAAAGTGATTTCATAGAGCACATTCTCACAAAAACCTCTATGACCCTGAACATGCCTGTCTGTTGGCTACTTCTTGAATTGAATTTGTTATACTTTTCCATTGTAAGCTGTCTGTAAAATTTTAAATCTTTCATCACTTTATCACTTAATTCAGCACTACAATGAGTGTACCACAGCAAGATCAGCTACAAATCTAGGTATAGTAATAATTCCAAAATAATACACAAAAATAAATCATAATAACAC
>Ga0209671_1001148_pt1 | contig 21143 bp, 10 predicted proteins | sample WorMetHERISLAND2_2_FD_187401 | JGI IMG/M metagenome (GOLD analysis project Ga0209671, IMG submission 187401) | Marine gutless worms symbiont microbial communities from Max Planck institute for Marine Microbiology, Germany - Olavius geniculatus... | ecosystem: Host-associated > Annelida >... | reverse complement strand
ATATAAATGTTCACTTATTATTATTATTATTATTTTTTTTCTTTTTTTTTTACCCTCGGTACTCCGTTCCCGAGGGAGCCTAAAAATTAACTACGAAATACAAAGGTGGGTACGATCGTCAGTCCGTGCAGTCAGCAGCCGGCAAACTGTCGTGCAACAAAACAGCATTGAAGCGCTGCACCAAAACAGAAATCATTATTATTATTATTAACTGTGGTGTGAATACACAATTACACATAAATAATGAGACAGCCAAATATCATGCTGGCACAAGGCCGACAATTTTCTCGTTGCAATATCATTAGAGCTGTCAAAGCGTTAATTTTTAATGCATTAATTAACACTCTATTAATGCACCCAGGCCCGTAAAGAGGGAGAGTAGGGGGGTAAGTTACAATGGGCCAAATTATCACGGGCCCAGCGATGTTTCGGGGGGCCCGCCTGTAAAGTATAGAAAGTTAGAAACAAATTTTTAAATGTATAATGAACACTAACTGACGTCACAGAAATCTATTAGCCTGTCTTCAGAATAATAATTCATTTACAGTAGCGTTGAATGGCAGCTACAGTTTAGTTACTGAACTTCATTCCATTGTCAAATAACCGCAGTTTAGTAAATGTAAATAAATTAACATAAATTTATCTCTGTGCATTAATCATTTCAACATGTGCTAATTTATTAACACATTAACGCACTAATTAATGCGTTAATTTGACAGTTCTGAATATCATACTATGAACGTTGTACTGCATGTATCGGCTACCTGGCAGCATATGAGGAGGCATCATGCTGGGTGGAATCATAGGCGCTGCTGGCATCGCAGGCTGCACTGGGCCAGTAATGGCACTATCAGCGGCTGACGGACTGGGTGCATGTGGTGAGTCTGTCGTGCTACTGGCAACTGACGATGCTGCTGCTGCTGTCGCTGGCGGCGGCAACGCATCAACTGATGATGTTGTGATGCTTGCTGCTGCTGCTGCAGCCTTGCGTTCCACCTGCCGACGACTTGCTTCAGCCATTGCCTCTGTACAACACATCACCAACAACAGACATCAGCCTAGATAGTGACAGGATGAAATGGTAATTAGTAAGCATACAAAGTCATCAAATTACATCATTGCTGATGACCTTATATGACATTTCATCAAGCACTGTTGCCTTCATCAAAACAGTTTTTATTAAACCTTGAATGAATGAATGACCAGCACCTGGCAGGTACTTACAATTCAACAAGATTGCACTTTTTTTAGATCAAAGCTTTCAAATGTGACCTAAAACAAGAAATTTGAACTAATGCTCATGAGATACATGAAAGCTTATAGCAGTTCCGGTTCGCAAACTGTCAGTCTATCTCCAGCCATTTCGTCGTGACTTTTACGGGGGCACCGCAAATTGATGCCCTCGTGCGCAGGTTTCCTTGAACCTAGAAAATCAAGACTTAGACCACTGAAATCTGCGTTCAATACTGAAAATTTCATACACAGCTTGTCCATGTCTATCTCAATTGGTTTCGGTGCAATTCGCTCTTGAAATGTGTCTCGCAGGCTAAAATCACCAAAAATCCATAAAAACCTCTATTTTAGCGTTCAAGGTCATTCAAGGTCATTGAATTCGGTGGCAATCGAGTGCCAGTGTACTGTACGACTTCCTATTAGTGATTAATAGTAACCTAGGCCCTATCTTGCACCGTTATTGAGATACAGCAACTTATTGGCTAAAAATCAGAAATTGTTTCCACCCCCCTATCATTTAGTGCCCTCATTCGGGGTGACCCCTTTCGAATTTATGGAAAAGCTTTACGATTCCGGAAACTAGAGTCTTCCAGGCAGCAGACGATGAAGATTTGGTGATCCTAGCTTGCACCGTTTTTGACTGATCCACCCGTGTGACGGACGGACGGACAGACAGAATTGCGACGGCTAACACACGCTGAAAGCAGTAGCTGCTCAGCTGAATGGACCAAAAAAAAATCTATATATGGCTTAGGAAGATACTGGACAAATCTGAAACTGTAACACAAAGCACTGAATATAATGGAATGCGACATAATATATTACAGGAAAGGATATTAGCGAAAAAACAAGAGCAATACAAAAGATACAGACAGCAGACAACTTGTGAACAACATGATAGAAAAAACATATTGATCTAAAGAAAACAGTTAGAGAACATATGCTGCCCAAACATTAAACAGAGACTGCGAAATATCTGCTGAATCAGCAGATCAACGAAGGTAGGAGAATGTAGGATAAGCAAGGTCACCAAAACAGAATCTGTGGGAATTAGTAGTGTAGCCTAGGTTTTCAATAGATTGGACACACTTTCTGTCACCCAACAAAAAACTAGCAAATTGCTAAATTGCTGAACAGTAAACATAAAACCACACAATTACTTCGCACGCTTTCCGGCAACGACTCGTCATCAATGAAAGCTCCCTCAGCGAGCTGCTCCAGATTGTCCGGCACTTTACTCCAGGGAATGTACGTTGCACCGAGCTCCACGTCCCACAAGTCTTTGAACTCTGACTGCTTCACTCCGACGTCCAACGCCCACGCCACCTACGGCAGCATCAGCAGTTGCAGCAACACAGCCAATATGTGCACAAAAAATGCAAAGTCCTTCCTGAGCCAAAAGGTCGTTAGGGGAGTTCTGATCTTCATTTCCTTAGCTGTCAACCAGACACCAGTTTACACTGTGAGACCAGAGACAGAAGGAGGCCAGGTTGAGTTGATCTGGGTGGCTGATGACATACTGAGATGGCTTACCTATCTGTCCGTCGAGACACACACACTCAAGTACTAACCGAGCCCGCTGTTGAATAATTGTGTTGGCCATGACCAATATTTTCAGTGACCACTACAATAAGATGCCATGGTCGCCACCCTCATACAAGCACAATGTAAACTTCATTACACATGCCACCTGTCACCTGCCATGCAGTTAATCATCAGCTGAGCCAACCACGTCTCATAATAATGCACATACACTAACAAATATGAAAACATTTACATCAATATCTGCAACTTGATAACATAACATGCCAGCTGTGCTCCAACTCTATGCTTGCAAACATGTCAACAACAACAACAAACCAACGAGAATATGATACCAAACATTACCCTTAGCATTTGTAACCTGTAAGCAGACAATAATGTGGTTGAATTCAGAAGTATTCATTGTTCGAGTTAAGAAGACTGTTACTAATCAGAAATGTATAGATATCCGGGAGAGAAATGGACCCTGTTGCAAGGTAATAATCTGATGCCCATAAATGCACACATTCATACAAGGTTTTATATCATTAATAAGATTAACAGAGTAGTTCAGTAATGTAATTTGAGAACAGACAGTTGCAATAGTAAAATTTACCTTAAGAAAATTGCCACCGAGCTTGTATCCTTTCAACTTCTCTAGGGCACGCGCGGCATCGCGACGCAAAGCAAAACAGACGTAGGCACAGCCACGCGGAGGGATCAGCTACAATGCACACATGCAGCGATAAACATTAACCAACTCAATGGCGATAATTCAACTAGTGGTGCACAATCTCGAACCCATGATGTCCATTAGAAAAACACCAAAAATATGACACACAAAATTATACACCTAGCATATTATTCACTGACTGCCATCAACTTCCAACTTTAGGCACTAATGCACAAATGTCTGAGTCTGATATATTTACACGATAAAACATATCTCTGCTGTTTAGATCTTTAATGCTAATTTTGCACTGGTCTGGCCCATGCTATTTGGATTGCAGCTTAAAAAAGTTGCGCACCACTGTACAGTAAACAGGTCTTTCACAACTGCAACGCATCAGTAATTAATGGGGTGTTTACACGATCCAGCAAACTTCCAGCAAATGTATTCAAAATACACGTGCTAATGCCAGAAGTTTGCTGGACATTTGCTGGATCATGTAAACATGCTGGATCTTAGTTATGTAAGCTACAATACATGATTACAAATTGAACTAAAAGAGCCAACTGTAGCAAAATGACATAACAAAACACAGAGGAACTGCCAATAATCACAAAGTTGAACAAACGATATTTACATTAGTAAGTATTCAATGCCCATTACAACATTGCTCCATGCCCTGCCTAGTGCCTACGGGGCGGCACTGCTGCCCTGCCCCACGATGGAAATTGAATTGCTCCATGCCCCCATAGGCTACAGTGCCTACAACTCACTAGTAATTTGGCATAAGAACACAACACAAGCACAACTCACATTAACAGATGAAATTTCACCGAACTCAGATAACTCTGATAACAACGCCTGTTCTGTCGTGTGTCTGTTGAGCCGACCAATCCATAGCGTCTTACTACAAACTGCACACACAAAACAGCTTAATCATGATTCATCATAACGATATTCAACATAAATCATGCCACTCTTCGGTCAATCATAGAAAATTGTCACACTGGCTTACAACAACCTACATAAACAGGACGAATGCTCTTTTGTTAACCAATCATCAGTTTGAAAGACCTGAAAGAACTTATGTCCAAAATACCGAGGATTACAACACAAAATACTTAAATGTAGTAGCAATGCTTGGAGATGACCAGTAACAGTTTGAGTTATGTATAAGTCTGTAAAAAATGGAACAAGTTTTTCACAAGTTATTCCTCAGTTATTCGTAAGATTTCCCCTAAAAGTGACGTTTTCTTAAATTTGACCAGAATTTCTTTGTAAATCAAGTCAGTCAACAAAATTAACAAAAACAACAAAAACATCTGTGAAGCATGAATCAGACAATCACCATTCAAACCCTAGATTCTCTAGCTGTAATGAAACTAATTATCAAGCTAATTAATTACAAGGCAGTAACTTACTAATAAGATGTTCTTCTTTGAAAGGTGGAAGCCCTTTTGATCGCCTCTCACGTACACGTTCACGTTTTGCTCGTTCAAGATCTCTTGATGAACTGCGTGACCTTGATCTTCTGCACCAATGCATTACATCATATGCTATGTCTTTGAATAGACTCACGGGCTGAAATGTAACTTAATAAGTTATAATAAATTTATCAAATTACATCTATGACTACTTTACTGTCCGCCGCAGCTACACCTGGTAGACAGTCGTTCCGAAGAAGGCAGCAGTGGTTGCTGAAACGTCAACAAAAACAGTGATAAAAAGTTGTAATTTGATGAATTTATTATAACTTATCATATGCTATAAATTATACTGCTAAATAATACAATAAATAATACAAATTATACTGCTAAAAACTGCAGCTGTGTACTGTCATTACGTCATACACAATCTGTCAGAATGAGAGGCTTAAGCCAACTGATTTGGTCTGAAAATCAGAGGCCACCTAGAACTGTGCTTCTTTCATCAAATTAATGCCAAGGCATGAGTAGATGAGTGAGTAGGGTTTAACGTCCCACCCGACACAGTATAGGTCATTTCGGAAACGGCCTTTCCAGGCAATTGCACACACACAATAATAAAACAGAAAGTTTAACCTTTACATAAAAAACCTAAACACAAAACACAAAAAACGACCTAAACCTAAAAATTACAAATGTAATTAAAAGTAATGGAAGTTCTAATAATCTTCCCTGTTATCCCCCAGACAGTCATCAATATCATAATGCTGGCTACTGGAGAACAGGAAGTGCCAAGGCATGACAGCACCATTTACAATGTCATGTCTATTACTATTAACAGTATTATTTATTATTCATGTAACACATAAAACAAGCTTGCGCATGACCTCTTGCATTCTGAATTATGACATAAACATGTAGAAAGTAACCACACAGCATCACACACAGTATAGCACTGCATACCAGTGTTAATCAGTTTCAGTGAAAGTAAGAAAAAGATGACACACTACTGTAAACCAAACAATCAGTTGGACATACTCATAACAAAACGACTGCCACCAATGCAGTGCTTCACATTAGAAACCATAACCTTTCCACATTCACAAAATAAGCAAGAAAATTGTAACTGGTGCAAGAAATTACTACTGATAGCAAGATTGTACTGCACACTGTGGTGGCACACGTATCATGTCAACAGCAAGACCACTAACTTAAATCCAGCAGCACTTCACAGACCGTAACTACAGTCATAAACAACAAGAAGTGCAAGAAATTTTATGCAAGAAATTTGAGCTAATGCTCACGAGATGCACAAAAGCCTGTAGCAGTTTCTGTTCACAAACTGTCAGTTGGTCTCCAGCCATTTCATTGCAGTTCATTGTTCGAGTGTGCGCTGCAGCTGAAGATCGCAAAAATCAATAAAAACCCCTTATTTCAGAAGTTCAGGGTCTTTCAAAGTCATCAATGTTGATACAACTGAAAAGCTCGTCACTAGTGCTTGTTGTGATAGGCAGCATGCCCATGCCTATCTGCAACCATTTTCACGTAAGACTGGCCAACAATGGTAAAATAGCGACTTCTATGGAAGTACCGCTCTTTGATGCTCTCATGCTCTCCTTGAACCTAAAAAATAGTGACATGAACCGTTCAAATCTACGTTCAATGCTAAAAATTTCATACGCAGCTTGTCCATGTCTATCTCAATTGGTTTCGGCGCAATTCACTCTTGAAATGTGTCTCGCAGTCCTAAAGCGCCAAAAAAAATCCATAAAATCCCTATTTTAGCACTCAAGGTCATCCAACGTCATTGAATTCGGCGGCAATCAAAAGCAGTGTACGACTTCCTATTAGTGATTAATAGTAACCAAGGCCCTATCTCGCACCATTATTGAGATACAGCAACTTATTGGCTAAAAATCGCAAATTTTTCCCACCCCCGTCTCATTTAGCGCCTTCATTCGGGCTGACCCCTTCAAATTTATGGAAAAGCTTTACGGTTCCTGAAACTAGAGTCTTCCAAGCAGCCAACGGTAAAGATTTGGTGACACTAGCTTGCACCGTTTTTGACTGATCCACCTGTGTGACAGACAGACAGAATTGCGATGGTTAAGATGCACTGAAAGCAGTAGCTGCTTTCACGCGTAATTAAAAATGGAAACACTGAAAATTAACCTCTGGCGACGTGAATCTCGGTCGTGCGAATGTCCATGACGATCCCGCCGATCTTCTCGAGAACGATCGTTGTCCCGGGAACGATCGTCTCTAGAACGCCGTGATGAGTCTCCTCTGTCCCGACGTCGCTGAGGTGACCTGCAGCCAGAAATCAGTCATTAAACATCAGAAAAAAGTCTCATCAAAAAAGAAAAGTTAGCAGTCACTAAAAGGTCAGCTGGCCATGTCATTAGATGTCTCTCCAATAATAACAATTAGAAAACGATTAACCACAACAGACATAAGTGTTTCACACAGTACATCTACAGGGTTAGTAAAAAATTGCAAACACACTTGTTGTGCATTTTCCAAGACCAAAAAAGCAAAATCTGAGGGCTTTTCAGGACCAAAATATAGTACTGTCTGATAAAAATGGTTTATTTCTGTAAGTGCAGTTACAGTGATTGACAGAAATCAGCCTTATGGTACACAATCAATCTTGCTGAAATTCCAGGATTCCAATATTTTCCAGCACTTCACAAGCTAAATTCCAGGCATGAAAATTTCAGCATATGGATTCCAAGACTTTCCAGACTTTATATGGACCGTGATTACACTACAACAACAGCAAGCGTTACTCACCGATCACCAGACTTGTGTCGGCGCAGGTGCTCCCGCTCTCTCTCGCCGTCGTAATCTCGGTCTCTGTCTCTCCGTCGTTCTCTCACCAACTCATTCAACTCTTCCATCTGTTGACCACTACGCTCCTCGTAGTCGGCACATTGGTCTTCAGCTGCAGTTGAACTGTCATCGTACGACTCGGACCTTCCACTATACGGCTGCTCTGATGCTTGTCCCATCAATGGTGGATAGGCTTGCTGCACACACAAATAAGCACCATTATTACAGCCACTGTCCACAGCGGGTGTCCACTGTCCAATTGACTGTACTTCTTTATCTGTCCAGGATCCATTCATGAGTTGTTCTGAAACTGACGAAAACATCACGGCAGAACAATATAAGCAAAAAGTTGGACTGTAACAGTCTCCAAACACTCAAACTGATATGACATGCTAACGTACACAAGTGAAATTCACACAGAGAAAAATACGGGACAACAGAATGCATTAATATGCCACTGATGAAATGCAATGCTTTCACCTCATGTTGACTGTGCCACGCCATTCCATCAGACACAGCACGATCATCAAAGCCACCAGAATAATGAGATCGGAACGAGGCATCCGGACTGTGCTCACGAAGACCACTAACAGGCCTCCACTTATCCGGACTGGCCTCATTCAGTCCACAGACAGGCTGCCACCTGTCATGAGTGTATCCATCGCGCTGCAGCTCGGCAAACTTGCTGCCTAAATCTTGCTGCATGCTGACATCGATGTACGGGACTGCATGATTAAGTGGTGGCTCGTCAACCACCATGCTTTGGTATTCACTCGGCTGAGGTGGAGGTTGTGCATCGAGCATCCTCTCATCCACTAGATTCCGTCTACACATGCAATGAAAGTTACACAGTACGGTAAACTGGTAACAGCATAACAACGTACATGAAATTCCAGACAACTTGTATACGGTTATGACATGCTTCTCATACAACATGCTTGTCACCTAGATGGTATGACAACTGATCTGAAATAAAAATTGTCACACTAACTAGAAAATGTTATCAAGGAGCCAAACTTTATTAATGACCTGTTATTTCTTCCGTACCTGACATAATAACTAATTCTTCTGGGATCTACAGCGCTATGCAATAGTAATGCATTGCTTGACTGATGACTGGGTGGCGGCTGCTCAGAATGGAAGCTATGTGCAGCATGTGTGGATATTTTTAAGCATCATAGTCACCAGACAGATAGTTGTTGTTCCTGTTATTGGTATCTGCTATCTGCCATACTCTACTCAAGAAGCGACTAAAAGCATTTTATTCAATGTGGCATATAGGGTATAGACGACAAAATTAGCATTTTATGCTCCATTTCCAAACTTACTCTAGATTCCTATTGTTTTTTCTTGATAAGTGCTGACTGCTGCCATCTGGTACTGTAGGAGGTGCTATAGAAAAATTTGCCGTGAATGTGATAGACTGATAGTTGGTAGAAGCACGTGACTCACTGCTCATGAGGATAGAACGGAGCCGGATGTGGTTGATGGTGGTGGATGATAGCTTGTATTGGCATCGCTGCTTCTACAGGCTGCTGCTGCTGGAGGCTGTCAGGCAGAACATCCTGCTGCTGCTGCTGATAATGATGATGATGGTGCTGAAAACTGAGACTGTCATGTGATGCCGTGAGCTGGGGTGGCGCCACTGTATGCTGAGGTGGCAATGTATTTGGTGGTGGCGGCGCAGAGTGTTGTGGTGGCATTGCATGTTGCGGTGGCACAAAGTGCAGTGACGACACAGTGTGTTGTGGTGGCACTAGCTGCTGCTCATGAGACTGCTGCTGCTGCAGACTGGAGGCTGGCTTGCCAGCATCCTCATCATCAGACTCTCCGTAGTCAAACGCAAGAAGCTTCTACATGCCACAAACACAATCACACATCCATACCTTTGCAAGACTGTCAGAACTCAGCAGGGCCTCCGTTAAAGCCCCGGCTGCAAACATACTTTACCGCATTTTTTACACTCTGGGAACTGCATACGGCGATTACTTTGTTTGTTATAATTTTTCCCCGAGGCTGCACAGAACTCCCTGATCATTTACTGAGTCTTGTAGGTTCAGAAAACTCCCTGAGCATTCCATGTTTGTGGCCACCATGCTAAGGATGTGTAAGTCCCCACAACATCAGCACACATCCCAACACCCTATATCAAATTATGTCAGCAATGGGCTGACGTATATTTGCAGTATTATCTTCCTACAAAAATTGATTTGGCTCCTCATAAATATTACAGCAATGAGTTTGTAGCAGACATACAAAATGCTAATAAATGGTATGTGTGAACTGATACGACAGTGCTACAGCAGCTTTGATAAAGTACCTTGTTGAATGCGGGCTGTGCACTGCTACTAGACACTGGTGCAGTACTGGGCAGAGCAGACCAGTTGGACGATGACGCAGTGACTGCCGGTGGCTGGTAAAAGGTAGTCACTGGCTGAACACTTACAGGCAGTGATGCTGCTATAGCTGCTGATGTTGTAGTGGGCGGAGGAGGCGCTGAGGATGAACTAACTGCTGTCTGCAACTGACGGGCCTGTAATCCCTGCATTTCACAGTAGTGACAGTACAAACACCTACGATGTAGCAACTGTCTGTCACTTGGCGAAGATAATAAGTCAAAATAACACGACCAAAAAAAGCAAATGCGGCAAAACCAACATTTTGAAAATTGCACCACACAAACAGAAAAATCCAGGTACGCAAACAATGGCAGTGCAATCATAGCATTTGTGTTACCTTTTAAATTCTTATTACATTATGAGGGGGACTCAAAAAGTTCATAGACCGACATAGTTACACAAAAGAGATATGCATCATACTTTTCTACTTTTAACTTTAAATTCTGGAACTAAAATGCACTTGGTCCTGTGTTTCTCCAATGCTTGGATTTTGTTGTAAAATAACTTTTGACAATTTATCCTGCAGACTACGTCCCTGTTGTTGGCAACTGTGTCTTCTTTTATGATGTCTAATTAAAGCCCAATAAGTTGGGCAATACTGCAGTCCTAAATAGTACTAACCGGTAATACAATTTCAATGACATTTATACTCGGCATCTATATTGAATGTCTCTCATAATCTGGATGGCAAATTGATGGCCGGAAGACCATGGACAAAATGTTTTATACAGTGTAATCTGAGCTTTGAAGAAATGCTGCACCAAGTGCATTTCAGTTGCAAAAAACTGTTAAAAGGTACATGAAAAGTCTATTTTCGTTCAATCAGACCACTTAGCTGTTTTTTACCAGCTGAAAAACAGATGAAGCATAAAAAAGCAACAAAATAGAAGCATAAAACAAATATATCATATAAATACGGAAAAAATGAACAATGGTCAAAAAGCAGTGATTAGAAGACATACCGCAGCCTGTGACTGCAGCAGCTGAACGAATGCTGAGAGGAAATCGGTCGTTTGCAGATTCTCCGAAGCAGCAACGGCGCCACCAAGCTGTGCTGCTAGTGAGCTCAGAGATGTCTCAATATCACTCGCTGGCTTCGAGGATGTGGACGACGACTTTGTGTCTTTCGGTGGTGACAACAACATATTGGATGCTGGTGGAGCAACGGCAGCTGGCTGCTGAGCTTCTGTTACTGTCACTGGCACTGGTGCGGCTGAAACTGGCGCTGGTGACTCTGAACAGTGACAACGACCACACATACACATCATGTCAGCAACTAGAACCACAAACATATAGGCAATTAAGCATCAAATTGGCTGTCGAAAAAACCGTAGAAATAAAAATAAATAAAAATAAAGTGATAAAAAAATAAATAAATATAGGCCTAAAAAGAATATGTTATTTGCCATTTACTACATTTTTCACGAGTTTTTCAGCGCTGAAATCAAATTTCTGCAACTCTGCATACAGTAGAGTGACCGCAAACAAGGATAGGATTGCTAGACAGTGTAGGCTAGGCTTATTGGTCATTGTTTGGAAATTGCAGCAGCCGCAAAACAGCAAAAAAATAAACTAACACACAAAACTGAAATAATGGCAATAAACATATCTAGTATCTACACAAACATAACATTAGCAAACAGGATATTATGCAACGTAGCAAATGACATCAAACCAAAAACCTGATTTAGGTACTCATTTATGGCATCCAGCAAAGAAACATATTGGGTCTATTCTACAAGTTCTCAAGAGCCACATGTCATGACAATATCAGAACACTGGTAATAAATATACTTCAAATGCATCTGACAACATTAGTCTGAATTTATTTGCAACAGCAAGTCAAATGTCAGTGGCTAATATCAATGCTAGCAACTGATGTGGCTTCCTTTTGATCTTCATACCAACGGTATGCACTATGCAAGCTAATGAATGATTGTAAAACCTACGTTTTTGGCAATTCATACCTGACTGATAATGCAACAAACAATTTCATATGCTGGATAATGCATATATACAAACATGCTTTAAATGACTGATTAAGTACAAATTTGCATAATATTTAAAGTACTATACATATTTTCAGTTCAACTGAAAAAAGTGAAATCACCAAACTACCTGGAAAAGATGCAGAATTTGCACTTTCTGCATTTCGCTGCGAAGCTGCGGGTTCAGTACTGTTGCTGCTGCCAGAGCCTACAAGCTGTAACAATGACTGCAGCGTCTCTGCTGGAAATACGCTGTTCTTCTGCCACAAGTGGACAACCCGCACTATCTTCTCCTGAAGACAATCCACACCAACAACCACAAACATTAACAAATTCATAGACTGAAATAGCAACTGATAAGTCACATGGCATAATTCATCCAGTTACAGCTCCAATTTTGAGAAAAAATTGGAATCGTTCCAAAAAAGGCAGCAGTGAATGGCAAAATGTCAACAAATATGTAGCCTAAATAAAAGTTGTAATCTGATGAATTCAATTCATATTATGGTACCCGGTATATAGAACATAAAACAGCAAACATTTTATAAAAACATACGTAATGACTCGCTACAATATACGTACAACACAACAAGTAATTTTGTAGACCACATAAGATTCACATAGTGGGCCTGTTTTTTTGAAAACCTGACCAAGTCTGGTCAGTTCCAAGTCATTTTTCTATTGTTTCCGGAATGAAAGTTTCACGTTTTTTAATCGTTCCAGAAAGACTCATTAAACCAGGTCAGAAGTGTGTACTGTGTAAAGCCGCACAGCATGAGAGTAGCGAGTTGCATCACACCGCGTCAGCCAATCAAACACATTGTTTACAAATGACTCAGTTTGATTGTTTCATGCCAAATTTTGGTACTTAAAGGCAGTTATGTACCAATTAACTTAGTTTTGTGCATTTTACTGTGCGTAAAGATAATCGTACAGTACAAGTGTGTGCATTTATCGGCTTGTTAGCCAGCACTTTTGTTTACTGAGAAAATAAATTTGTAAAACACAAAGCACTTGTTTAGAACTTTATTTACGCTATAGGCAATTCGAATTGTGGGCGTGGTGACATCTCTTCAGGGTCAACAGCATTCTTTTTTGCAGTCAATCCAGAAAGGTCCTGGTCAAGACTGCAACAAATCACTGCACCTGTCCGGAAAGCCAAAAAACAGACCCAGTGCACGTTAAGCGGGAGCAAGTGCAGACCTTTTCATTTGGTGCACCTTGCAGTAAATGCTGAAAAGTTGTCTGAATATTTTTGGCAAAGCGCTGAGCGAAGACATCCTTCTCTGCAAACTGGTGCCGAGACTGGCGCACAATGGAGTCGATGACATATAATCCCGAAACTTTGTACTCCGGTCGACACTGCACCACAGATCAACAACTTCATCAGAACAATGTACATTAGTTCTATACTGTATACTGTACAACACATTAAAATAACTGTCAAATAATTGCATGTCAATATTAGCTCATTTATGACCATTCACATTACGCATTTGTAAATATACCAGGTAATTAACTTTATTAACAACGAGACAATGCCAGTAGATAAAAGCACACTTTTGCTGTTGGGGCTAGCCACTGACAGCTTTCATTCTCTCAATCTATGGTGTCTAAAGTAACAAAATACCCAACAATGTAAAACAATTAAAATTATAATGCGACACACTTGTGTAGTGTACCTGGCATAAACAATAATATAATTTACACAGTCGTGATTATTTTGATTTTTTAAAAGTAGACAGCCCTACAGATAGATTAAAGTCTAAAATTGCATTTTCAAATTTACCAACCAGTACTAGTTATAAACTATAAATTAATTATGAACTGTCATATAGAACCATTATATTACATAAAACAAAACATACTAACGACTAGGGATGTAATCCAATATTCAATTATTCGCAATTTGTTCGGTTTGTTTGAATTCCGAATTACGTTATGGGTTGTTTGATATTTGATTTATTTGTTAATTTATGCAGCGATATATGTTGAATGTACAATAAACCATAGTTGCTGCAAACAATGGCTCCATGTTGTTTATTTCTCTTCACACGCATCTGACTGTAATTAACGCCGCACGTGGCCGTCTCCGTCGTACTGTACGGTAGGTGGCACACCGCACACCGTGACACTGCCTAAGGGCATGTATTTAGAGCAAGCCTGCTTGCAGGAGCCCGTCCATACAGTAAGCAGAGATCAATGAATGCGGGCTCCTTTTCATCTTAGCTCTTTCGTGCAATTCAACCGCCCCACTCCAATCACATGCCGGCAAATTAAGACGCTGACCTTTGATACTGCCTCCTACTGTTGGTAAAGCCGCACTATCAAAGTTCAAAGTCAAACAAGGACTTCAGTGTATTAGGCTCTACACTATAGGCCTAGACTATAAGTCTGAGCGGTTTCCAGTCTCTGCAGTCAGTAGTTCTGTGCGCATGTGTGTTGACCATGTCGGCGAAACGAGTAAATCAGTCTCTCGTATGGCAACACATGACAAAACTAAGCGTTCTTGATTATCAAACCAAAATGTGAAAAACGTACATGTACTTTAGACTTTACATTTGCCCAACTGAACTGAACTGTTTTTTTTTAAATTTTGATAAACTATAGGTTTGGCATTGACGAATTTGAGGAGTTAAGGAGTTCCAAATTTTCGGTGCACAAAAAGACACGAGAAGAACGAGAACCAAAGGATAAGTTATGCCGTGGAATTGCAAGTAACTGACTATGAGTAAACGTGCTGTGTATAGGCTTACTTTTTTCTTTGTTTTTAGTTGGTGACTACTGTGGATGTGCGTTGCAGTAGGCCTATAGGCCTAATAATACGTTATTCGAAAACTTAAAAAAAAAATTGTTTCTCTTTATGAAAATACCCTTATAATTAGGCCTACATAGGTTGAAACAAGTCAAAAGAAAGAGGCCTACGCTACGCATTAGGCTGGCGGCGACTATAACACTTGAACTTGAGTCGTACACGTCAAGCAGGTAAAGTTTCCATTTCTGTTACTTACTTAATATTTACATCCTAGGTTATGTTTTTGTTTACATTGTGTTTACATTGTGAAAGTCATGCAATCGAATAGCATTTGCGCTGTAAGTCATAAGACTAACACATTATGTTACAAAGCGTTTATTAATAGTATTTAACACCAACTTTAATTACAATTTACGAACATACATCGTTTGGCCGTCTGATAGAACAATACATGGTCGATTGTCAAAGGTTCTACGTTACGCTGGACTGCTGGTTATTGTAATTGTTAACTAGTGGACTTCCAGCGGTACCCTAAAGAATCAAATTCCGAACAATATTCGAATAATGTGATTCGAATTCCGAATAAGGAAAAAATTTGAATAACACATCCCTACTAACGACAAGTCACACAACGCATTTGGCAAGTCGTAATACACATGCAAGTTGCGACTTCCCAAAGTCAGAGTCTTGAGTATGAAGTCTCAGATGCACATTGCACAATGGCATAATCTTGTCAAGTTTACAGTACAAATATACTAGCATTCTGCAAAATATGCATAGTATTTTTAACAATCGAACTGCATACCTTTAAAATGAATTTTTCTACACTTTGTACAACATGCTTGTAGAATTTGACAGCCTTCAGTGCAGTCTTAGTGATGGATGCCATCTTAGCTCGTGACACCGGTGGCTTTGAATCATATAGAGATGACAGCTGACAACAGCACAACATGCATATGTTATGCTGCAGCTAAACTTAAGTAGAGCAAATAAAAATACATAATAAATTTATCTTGCACTGTGCAAAACACAACAAAAATCTAAAGACTTGGAATACGGAATAGCGGCTAGCCAACTGCCACGTTGCCGGTTAGTATTCTGCCTAACCCACTACCAGTTAAAGTACTTGAAGGTGACTGACAAAAAGTGTACAGAATATTATGTATGTAAGTAAACAAGATATTTTGCATTTCTGATATTACACTTTACACTCTGTCGACGTCGCATTTCCATACATAGCATTTTACATGTGTCTGCTTATTAATTAAGGCACATAAAATATAGCAATGGCACTTCTACAGCAATAGAGTTATCAATAGCTGGAATGCTGATGTGTGTGTTAACAGGGGGTCGGGTAAAATGCAAGTTGTGAGGTGCAGAGATTATAGTGCGAGGGAGCGTGCGAGGTGGCACGCGATTCGTCAGCTATAAATAGATTCCTTGCAGTTTACCCACCATTCAGAACGTACAGGAACGAATCGATTACAGCAATACGGCCCTGCGGCTGCCAGTGTGCGACCTGATAACACTTCAGCATGGCGAGATGAAAGGCACAGCATGCACACTGCACGCCATGGAGCAGTCAACGGCGCGATCAGCCAGGACTGCAGCTTACGACTGCGGACGATGTTACCGAATGCGAGCGGCCATTCAACTGGAAGCATAATTGTCGACGGCTAATCAACTTTGATTGACAGGTGGTGGACAACAGAAATGATACTACTTGGCATCAACAAGGAGACCCACAGCAGCATCTGCTCCTGCAGATGCTGTTGTGTCAGTAGTATAATGCTGTGTTGAGTAGTTAACAGTTAGTGAGTAGCTTCTGCACCAGTTTAAAAGCGACGACAGATATAGGTTCTGCAGTATAAAATAACATTAACAGCTTGCATATTAGCATCTTGCTTAGAGGCCTAAAATTAATTGTGTCATAAATAGATTATGGATATAATACAAATCTTTTACAACCTATGTAAATAACAATTTTTGCTAAGTCAAGTCTTACTTACTTTACTTACTGATTTTAGTTAACCACAAACGGAAACGACATTTGGCGCACATGTATGAGAAAATAACAGTAGCTGTGGCTGATCGCTGGTCATTTACTTTAGCAGATCGGTAATTTTGGCACTAGTAATTAGCTTTACCAATCAGTGATTTAAACCTTATTTCTTATTTACACCGATCGGTGATCTTGGCAACAAAAACTAAACTCACCGACCGGTGATTTTAACTTTATATATAATTTTCACCGATCGGTGATTTCAGCCTAGAAGGATAAAATCACCGATAGGTGATACTAACCTTTTTACTTATTTTCACCAATCGGTGATCGTAACCGGTCCCTGTCCTACACAGTGCACTATACCCTCTTCGCACCTCGCACTTTACCACTGCCCTGTTAACAGCACTACAATAAATCAATTTAAAATTTGTTTGAAACGGAAACTGCAACCGGAAACACAAAATAATGACTATACAAATCGTATGAAAGACAAAATGAATGATATTTTTTTTCTAACAGACCCACACTAGCTAAGTGACTGGTTTTGCCTTTTCATTCATATTTTACAGACTGCAGTTTTGATCGTCTAAATAAACGCTACAAATTTCTGCACTTATGATATCACACTTTACACCCTATAGGTTTCGCACTTCCGCATTTCGCATTTTACACGCGTCCGCTTCAACACTGCACCAAAACACCGGTACAAACTAGCGAAACGATCAGCTATACACGCCTCTGTGGTGAATACTTTTACGGCTTCCATCGCAGCAGATTTAGATATCCGTCGACGTAGATCGATGATAAATCAAAAAAAGACAATGCATTCACATCATAACCACGACCTAACGCAATTCCATCACTTCCAAAATCGCAAAATAACAAAATGGCGTATCACTATCAGTGTCACTTGTTCATGTTCTTGAACAGCGAATGTTTGCAACGTAAAAGGAAAATAAGCAAATGCTACAGCATAACAAGGGAAGCGACGCGGTGAGCAGTGGAGAAAACGAGTTTTCACGCGCGAAAGCAGCTACTGCTTTCAGCGCGTCTTAGCCATCGCAATTCTGTCTGTCTGTCCGTCTGTCACACGGGTGGATCAGGCAAAAACGGTGCAAGCTAGGATCACCAAATCTTCACCGTCGGCTGCCCGGAAGACTCTAGTTTCAGGAACCGTAAAGCTTTCCCATAAATTCGAAGGGAGTCACCCCGAATGAGGGCGCTAAATGAGAGGGGGTGGGCAAAATTTGCGATTTTTGGCCAATAAGTCGCTGCATCTCAGTAACGGTGTGAGATAGGGCCTAGGTTACTATTAATCACTAATAGGAAGTCGTACACTGGCTTTCGATTGGCGCCGAATTCAATGACCTTGAATGACCTTGAACGCCAAAATAAGGGGTTTTATGAATTTTTTGCTGCGACACAAGGCTATATCATTCACAAGGTGGCGCCACGGTACTGGCGTTGGTGGCATGGCGTAGTTGGTAACGCGTTTCGACTGAAACGAAGTTACTCTACGCTGGGCCTGGTTAGTACTGCGATGGGTGACTGCCTGCGGGTAGGAACTGCTATAGGCTTTCGCGCGTCCCGTGAGCATTAGCTCAAATTTCTTGTTTTCAACAACGCGCGACGTCAATTTACAGATGGGGGAGAGAAAAGTTAGCAGAATTCGCCGCTCAAGTTGTTGTATACCACTTGGTCTACATTCGAAGCATTATTTTGATCTCTGACCTTTAGACAAACCTAAGTCCGTCATAAACAGTGGCGTATTTTCTGCCCAAATGTTACATTTCTGGCTAAACATTTTCTGACAAATTTCCAACAACCCAAAATTTAGGGGCACATGCCACATTACCCCCTACCACGTACAATGCTACTGCATAAACCCTCATAAAGTGAATCATTTTGTGACATTTCCGAAAAAGTCTGCACCTTATTTGAAAGACAAAGAACATCACACATTATCTAACAAGGCAAGTGGCCAAGGTTAAGGCATAGGCCTACTGGCCTACAACGCCTTAAAGCCACAGCCAAGGCTTAGGCCTAATATCTCTGAATATCTCTGTAACCACTGGTGTAACCAGGATCTGAATATAAAGGGGCACATGAAGGGTGCAGTCTGGAGAGTGGTCTCCCTCCCCATCTGAGGAATGATTTGGGAGGTACTGTGTCTCATCCCCAATTTTTTTTTAAATTCTTGTGCAAAAATGAAGCATTTTGGTGCATTTTTTCACTATTTTGTGTACTGATTTGACTCCTAAAGGGAGAGGGCATGAGCTCCCAGTGTCCTTCCCATGGCTATGCCAGTGTCTGTAACTCCCCTCAGATGATGTTTCATTAGTGTCAGTAATCGCTTGTTAGTATTATTCATTTAACATTAATACAAATTACAAAATAAAAGTTTTTCGAATGTCCAATTTGGAAATTTCTCACCACACTGCAATGAAACAAAGGCATCGTGCAATGTGTTTGAACTTGTGTCAGCTATTCGTATTCTATTCACATTCGGCCGAATAATATCATAAATTATTCTTTTTTGGATGAATAGTAAAATCTACTATTCGGTACAGCCCTACTGATAAGTTTCCTGCTTCATTAGCAAATCTTTGTAGCTAAAACTGTTTACATACAATGAGCGACTTCACTTTTTGACTTAGACTTTTGCTAAGCCTTTTCGCTGAGCGTTAAAGTCTGTACTTAGACCACAGTTGAACTAAACTTTGGTCTAAGTCAGTAAAAACTATTAAAAATGGCAGAAAAACACGTAAACCTAACAGGAAATTAATCAACCATTTACGCTTGGACTTGCTTATTTAATTGCGCTGCACACGCAAATAACGTAGGGCCTAATTACGTAACATCTGACGTCATTGCATATTTATTATGGCGTTTATTTTTGGTACCAGACTGCTTTAATTTACTAAACTATCCGTACGCATAGGACTGTAAATGGTCACCATGTTTTCGCTCAGCTAAAGTCAAAAGTTGAAGTTGATTCAGACTCAGCGAAAGTTAAGCCCTAAGGGCTAAAGCTATCTCTTCCATGCAAATCGAACCGACTTTAGCCAGGTTAGTTCGGCTCAACTTTGGTGGTCTAAGTAGGTACTTTTGGACTCAGCGAATCGCTGAGACTTTTCGCTGAGTCCAAACTTCGGTCTAAGTAGGTACTTTAGGCTCAGCGAAAGTCTCAGCGAAATCACTTCACTTTTTTACTTAAGTAGGTACTTAGACTGAAGTTTAGGCTCAGCGAAAGTCTCAGCGAAAGTCTAAGTCAAAAAGTGAAGTCGCCCGATGTATATTATTCAATTACTACTTACTGCAACTGGGGATATGGCAATAAATTTAGGAAGGTAACAAGTATGAAAAGAATAATATTTACTCTTGGCAACAATCTGTGTCGTAAAATAGTATTACCACACTTTTCATGCTTCAAAGGAAATACACGTTGCACACAACAACTGACAAGCGCAACATGAAAACGGACATTACTGAGCACTGACGGAAAAAATATCAGGACGTTTCCCCTCTTTGGCATTTCACCTGCAATCCTGCATGCAAGACATTTCGCTCATATCCTGGACGTTTTGCTCCCAAGGGGACATTTCAGCCAAAACGAAAACGATAGAGAAGATGATGGGGAAGCCAAAAGGAAGGAGAAAACATCATCTTCTTCATCTGTCTTCTCACAAGAATGCCTTCGCTGTCTGTTAATTTTGCCATTCTCCGCAATTTTTGGTTAGTGAGACATCCAAGGGGTGAAATGTCTTGGGAGTGAAACATCCAAGCTATGAGTGAAACGTTCTTTGGTTAAAACCTCAAAAAGTCAAAACATCCATAATTCACGGAAACAAACACAACAAAGACAGGTCAGGTCATTATGTTGGAAATGTTTCAAGACTTCGGCTTGGTAGACTGTTCTGTATCAGCTGAACTTGCAGACACAAGCTTCTGCAGTTGAACAATATTCTTTGCCTGTCGTAGAAGCGGCATGTCGATCATGTGACCACGAAATGTGAAAGCCCCCTACAAGCATGCATACAAACAATTATTCCATACACCTAGCATGATTCAAGCTTGCTTATTACCAGTGATGTAGACAAGACAAGCACACTTTTAAACTGCACTAAATTTGGTCAGCTGACTATCAGGAAAAAAAAATAATAGAGCTGTCAAATTAATGTGTTAATTAATGCGTTGATGCGTTAATAAATTAATGCACATTAAAAAAATTAACACATACGAGGAATTCAATATACGTGTAAATTTATTTAAATTACTAAATTATGTGAAGCAAAAATATTTCGTTAAACTGTGGT
>Ga0209671_1001147_pt1 | contig 21149 bp, 14 predicted proteins | sample WorMetHERISLAND2_2_FD_187401 | JGI IMG/M metagenome (GOLD analysis project Ga0209671, IMG submission 187401) | Marine gutless worms symbiont microbial communities from Max Planck institute for Marine Microbiology, Germany - Olavius geniculatus... | ecosystem: Host-associated > Annelida >... | reverse complement strand
CATTATTAATCCTCTTTTTGGACAGCGATTACATCTATTGAATAACATTGTGCCAAAATGTGGTCAAGCGGTAAGTATAATTATTATAGGCATATACAGGGTGAGCCAAGAAAGCACAAAATTTTTATATGCAAATAACTTAATCAAATATCAACCGATTTTTAACATTTTTAACTGTTGGAATCAGCGAAAAATTTGTAATAACATTAACGCTAAAAATTTCAACACACCTTATAGGTGTCGTTACACTACCTTCTGAAATGTCAGACATCGCAATCAAGCCGGCGACGACAATGACCAATTGCATGATCAACGTTGGTTGAGCCTGACTTGTGCCTTCCAAACAACCAAAACTTAAATCTCGTCGATTATGCTGTTTGAGAGGCCCTTTAACAGATGGTTTATCAACATTGACAATTCACGACAATTCTGGAGCACTGAGTGGGGCAAACTGTCCCAGCGTTTGGTTGATCGCGCCATTGGTCAGTGGCGTCGCCGGCTTGAATGTGTCGTCTAGCAGCAAGGCGGACACATTGAACATTTGATGTTAAAACGGCGAGATGTGGCAATTACTTTGAACAATAACTAATACAATAAGCATGTTGTTTTCCGTTGTTAATTGTTTTAGATACGTTTTAGGTACGTTAAGTGTGGATATCGCGAATCGTTGTTTTTACACTAATTGTTTTATTGTTATAGGCGATAAACTTACTTTTAATTTTTAGGCCTATAGTTTGCATTGTGAGCATTATTGTGTATGTCAAATTTTGCTATTAAACGAATATGTGATGTGATGTGATAATAAAATGTTGTTACAGATATCGCCTTGTTTTCAATTGTTACTTTTAAGACACTGATATTTCACTAGGTAGTGTAACGACACACTTGAGGTGTCGTGGGATTTTTGGTAATAATGCTACTACGAACTTTTGCCTGATTTTAAATGTGAAATAATTTTAAAAATCGGTTAATATTTGATAAAATTATTAGCGTCTGAAAATTTTGTGCCATTTTTGGCCCACCCTGAAAATAATAGCGTATCAAATTGAGTACCGGTACAGTTGAGCTGAAATTAATCAAGATGCTTAATGATGACAAATGTAATGTTACAGAAAACGGTAATTAATGTAACAAATAGTTTCTGTTTATATAGTGTTTATTTCGCAAAGATAATGAATGATATCTTAGACATCGATACGATGCCATTAATGTTTGACATCTTAATTTACAAGCACAAAGCGTTGTGTAATACTGTTTCTTCAATCGTTTGTCCGTGTACGGGAGCTGACCTTTTAACCACAACGCTCTACTGGTACGTAACTTGTTAAACACTGGAATGAAGAGTTAGCCATCGCCTTAAAGTATTAAGGATATTCATAGACCTCGTATATACGGCAGTTGTCGGCGCTTCTGCGGCAAGCAAAACACGATTAGAGATCGATTTAAAGCGCTGCCTGTCGTGTCCACTCAAGTTTTACGCGTTCTCCTTATCAGCAGTCGTCCAGTTGCTATTGATTTCGGCCTCGTCGTCCGGTGCGTTCTGTGCAGAAGCTGTGCTATCAGACAGACTCGATCCCAGCGCACGATCAAGCACCACCGGACCCACACGACGACGTCAGGCCGCACGTCACTGACGCGTGTCCACAGTCGTCGTCATGCTAATATATCACCGCAATTAACGACAGCCGACCAACGATACGATAGCTGTGCACGAAACCTCACCTCGACGGTCGACCGGTGATGTGAACATGCGCAACATAGTAGGAAATGGAAAGTCAGTGCAGCGGCGGCTACCCCCCCGCCCCCTAAAAAGTAGTTATTTTACCGCAATTATCTCGTGTAGCGTGAAAACGATAGGCACAGACATGCTGCTCATCATAACAAACAATAGTGACAAGGTTTTTATTTGTGTCGACATCGATGACCTTGAATTACCTTGAAGCCTTAAAATGGGGTTTTTTTAGTATTTTTTGCAATTTTATGCTGCGACACACATTTTTAGCGCCAAAATGGCCGGAGATGAATCTGGACAACCTGCGTATGAGACTTTTAGCATAGAACGTAAATTTTTAAAAATCTAAGTTTCGATCTCTTAAATTCATGGAGTCTTTCGTATAGAGGCCTCAAATTTAAGTACTCTTTCAAGATGCATTAATATGTTATTGATGTAGGCCTACACTGATTGCCAAAGTGGCGGGACCGCTGCTATAGCGCGTCACGTAAGTTTAGCTCAAATTACTTGTTGATTTTGATGCAGTTAAAACTGGTAAATTAAGTTTTATGCGTTTTAGTTTTATTTTTATTTTTGCATAATGTAGATTCATTATACAAGTACAATCAGTGTAGGGTTACATCATGCCCGGAAAACGTCGGCAAAGTGGTCAGAAGAAACAGTGGATCGATTATATCGTTCAATGGGGCGAGAGAAGCCTGGTCGAAATGGTAAGACAGGCGGTCACTAGAAACGAGAACCTGACGGTTATTGAATGCAAATGATAAAAAAGGTATCATAAAACTAGTTAATTTTTTGTACTTGCTGAGATATACAGCACTTTTGAATCGAGTCATTCGAGTGTTTCTTACTTTTGAACTAATTTGGACTGAGGCGGAGAACAAAAGGTTACCGGTACTTAGTTCATGATGCCGCCTACGCTCGTTGATCGGGCACGGCAAGCTGATTATGATACAGGCCTATGTTACATGTCAGGGTAAATAGGCAGCAAACATGCAGGTTATTAATCTGACACTAAAACACACTATTAAGTTTTCAAAGATAGACTACTTTTCTACTTAAGTAGTAAAAATTTCTACTTCTACTTCAGTAGATTTTTGGGACCACTACTTTCACTCAAGTAGAATTTTTGAATACTTTGAATACTTGAGCAAGCAGTAATGAATTACAATAAACATCGTCTAACGGCATCGCTGGCTTACGTGACTACGCTCACGTACCCATCAACCAATGACCAATAGGCTCGCCGAGCTTGCTTATTGGTCAGTTTGTCAAAAACTAAACCGTACCAGTTCAGTTTAGTTCAGTCCATTTACGTCGCTCTGTAGGAGTCTTTAAAAGCTTCGTACATTTCACAAGTTGTCGTACGAAGGATCTTTGGCAGAATTGTCCCAGTATTTTCAACTTGGAGTTTAGATTAGAGACCAGTAGTGTGGGTCGCTAGTGTCGTTACAGTGCATGCAAATTCAATTATTTTTCATTGCTTTGAGTAATGTCGATTATGCTTCCAACGTCTGAATAACAGATGAGGAATGCGTTAGAACTTTTTCGTAATTCAAAAACAGTGCAGAGATGAACTCGGGAAGCAAGTAACATGCATTTTATATGCAAAAAGTCAGTGAGGCAATCGGAAGCCGTTGTAGCTCGTAATTGTGTTGAACTGTTGATACTTCCGGATTAACTAATATTTTATGAAATGTTGCTGACTGCAAGCACCTTAATCATCAGTTGTTCATGTCCGTAATAAGTCGCTTGCCTGTTAGAGGCATACAGGTGTTGTGTTATTTCAGCAGCGGAACTGTGGAAGTTAATACGTTCCGTGACTCGCAGTCGGCGAAGAGGGTCAGCAAAACATGGCCATATTTACGACCAATCGACCATTGTACGCTGATCTGGCTGGCGCATCGAGCACTTGACAGACTGACTGCAGTACTTAGTGCAGGAGGCGGATAAAGATACCGTTGAGACTGATGCTGACGTAGTCCAATCGCGACAGAACCAGCCAAGCGACCAGAGACAACATGAGAAACGACCGTATGACGTTCTGGACGATGTTAGATCCGCATACATTACGCCTAACTACGAAAAAACGTTTTTGATTAGCGAGTCTTCATCAACATGTCTCAGTCAAAGTGTATCTCCAAGTCACGAGTGTACATTTACTCTACTGAGATGAAAACCGCAAAGCAAACGGAAAACGGAGCGTTTCGGATAAGTTGCTATTGACTACCTAGAGTACACGAGAGTTTTTCGTGTCTTTTGGTAGTATACCCAGTTGTAGGTAGATCAGTCTCAGCAGAGAGGACGTGTCAAGTCGCGGATGCACGCAGTCAATCGATCATGTCGCTAGAAGCGTTAGAGGAGCTGAATCTACATAGTATATAGTGCGTGTCATCGGCAAAAATCTTCTCAATCAGTCTTCATGCTTATAGTTAGTGCGCTCCGAGTCCATGATACTCTTCTACATAACGCTATTCAGCATGGACGTTAATATTCTTAGAAGAGCTGAAATACGCTGAAATATAATACATGCATCTATGCTTGTACGCTGTCATTTTTAAAACTGTTTTGTAAAATGTATTTATATGCAAATGAATGGCAGCAGTCAGTATAATAATATTAATAGGGCCTAAGTATAGGCTGTGCCAAAAATGACCCAAATTGTTTTTGTCAGAACGTCATCATATCTGGACCAAATTTGATAATTTTTGGCAAACAGATAGCCAAGACGACAGAAATATGTAAGGTACACTCATTGTCCGCCTCATGTAGTTTATGTCAACGCACTACCGTGTAAAACGCAGATGCTCTAAATTGTTGCATAATGTTTAGTTGTTGTCTCCGTAAAAATTTTAACGACTTAATTAAGCACACAATAAACTAAAATGTGATCTATTTAGCAGAATTATAGGTTTGTGTAACAACTGCTTCCAAATTATTAAAATTTATGCCCATAGTGTATATAATGGCTTAGACGTGACGCCACGGCTGACAGCAGCATTAACGACCAACTGATCAAAATGCACAGCACTCATTCATGGATAAAATGTGTTTTAAGCTAATCAATCAGTTATTTTGTTGTCTGCTATTTTCAGTGTAAAATATTTAATGCTACAAAATTATTACATCACATGACACTTTCTGTCAAATTGATAGTAAAAAGTGAGCAATCTGATACTGATAATTACTGTGCAATGTAAAAATTTGGAGCATCTGCGTTTTAAACGGTAGTGCGCTGACAATGACATAAACTAAGTAAAATGGGCAATGAGTGTACCTTACATATTTCTATCGTCTTGGCTGTCTGTGTGCCAAAAATTATCAAATTTGGTGCAGATTTGACGAAGTTCTGACAAGAACAAATTGGGTCATTTTTGGCACACCCTGTACATATAAATCTGTAAACGAAAAATCTGTTCTCCATAATTCAGTAAGAGCTGCTTAGCGTTATTGCATTTTGTCAATGCAATTGCAGACCACACGCTGTCGTTGCATGCTGGTCGAGCCTGCCACATCAGTCGGAGCTTTCATAATGCTGGCTGTCCCGGCCACCGAACAACACCTCATGGCTGCTGTGGAAGCTGTCGAACGGATGCATTCACGTTACAAACAGGCAATATTTTCCTGATCAATCGCAGCACAGCGACGTCCGTCCAACTTGACAGGTGGCCCAAGTCTCTTCTCTTTCTTCTCCCCCTTTCTCTCGCCCTTTCTCGCGTCTGTTAGGTCCGCCGACACGGTGGTCGATTCAGCGTCAATTTAAAAGGAATAGTCGACCGAGTACGGCGGCGTCGAATGGCGACTGCGACGGTCGACGCAGTTATTGGCTGGTGCAGTCGCCGCGCGGCGCGTCTTGTGCTGCTGCTGCTGCTGCTGTCTATGGTGGTCTCTATTGCCACGCGGCCACGACGCGCTGTGGGTCCCCTTGGCGCCAGACTGCGCCCGTTTGACCACCGTTCAGAAGAACAGCCGCCGGGCGAGTCTGCCTTGGACACCGACGATGCGGTTACTGGTTAAATTATAGCCCAATTCAATCCGATGCATGCAGGCGGTCGCGAGGGTCAGACTGCCTCCGGCAACTACGATTCTTTCTTTCCGTCGTTCTTTTTTCGTCGCGTTTGCCATGAAAATTGGCGCTGCACCGGCGACTGCCCAGTTATTTAGCGGTGGTGCGGCCTCTCGCTCGTGGCCGACAGAAATTATCGATAAGCTTCGTTAACCGCCGGCTTTCAGTCAGTAAATGATGGCCGGAGGCTTCGTTCACTTTTACTGCTTCATTCCCAGTCCTCACCGGCGTCGCGTGAAATTCCACTGATTTTCAGTACATCGTGTACATGCTCAGCTTTATCGCTGACTTTAAAAGTTGCATCGGCTTATAAGAGAAAAAACAGACACAAAACCGCACAAGCTTCATTAGCTATTTTAGCCAAGGTACTATAGAGGGTTCGCATAAAAATAATACAAGACAAGGTAGAATAACTGTGCAGGTCTATGTAGCACAGTGATTATGGTTTGATTGCTGCCTATGGCGACATCGCTTGTCAGCTAAACTTTCAGTCAGACAGCTATTAGCTATTCTGCAGCCGCATTATTATGTAAGCCTGTGAGAGAAGTGTCAAGCTTACTCCGAGCTTGAGGAATTCTTGCAAATAGGTTGCAGACAGGTACAGACATGCAGCATATCATAACAAGTACTGATGACAGGCTTTTTAGATTTATCAACATCGATGACCTTGAACGACCTTGAACTCCAAAAAGGAGTTTTTAGTAAATTTTCCGCAATTTTTGGCTGCAGCGCACATTTCAAAAGTGAATTGCGACGAAACGTTTGAAGATAGACGAAGACAATTTGCACATGAATGTTTCAACATTAAACGCAGATTTTAGCAATCTAAGTGCCGACCCCTTAGGTTCAAAGAGGCCTGCGCACGAGAGCGTCAAAGAGGGGTACTCCTCTAAAAAGTGTTTATTTCACTTATACTGGCTCGTCTAGCATGAAAGCAGTTGCAGATAGGTACAGACACCCTCCTGCTTATCATAACAAGCACTAGTGACGAGCTTCTTAGAGGTGTCAACATCGATGACCTTAAATGACCTTGAACCTCCAAAACAGGTGTTTTAGTAAATTTTTCGCGATTGTGGGCTGCAACGCACATTTTAAGAGTGGAATGCGCCGACACGGCTGGACAACCTGCGTATTAATTCTTTAGCATAGAACGTACATTTTTAACAATCTAAGTTTCGACCTCTTAAATTCAAGGAGTCTTCCGTACGGAGGCCTCAAATTTGAATACTCTTTTAAGATGCAATATTATTTTATTGCTGTACACTAATTGCCAAGATGGCAGAACCGCTACTATCGCGCGTCACGTGAGCTTTGCTCAAATTGCTTGTTGATTTCATTAGCGTAATTGTGGTAAACTTATTTATCTCTATATTTCAGGCACTTTTGTCCTATAGCGAAAAATCATGGTTGCTGTTTGCATTTTCTTTTGCATCTAAAACACTCGCACGCTTTAGGAGTATTAGCGTCTACATGTGACATTTAAGTCAGCTTTAGCACTGAAAAAAGTCTACTTAGCACAGAACATTCGTCTTCTTGCTTAAATCGATTCGCTTTGCACCGTGGCATTTTGCGAAATGGCGACAAGTTAAAACATTCCGAACGGCCCGGTTCTCAAGAAACGTCGCGGAGAGGTATACGCCAAACCGTTATCGGGTGTCGAACGTTCGCTCGTACGCGTTGATGTGTCTTCAGCATTATCAGTAAAATCTATACGGGCTAATGTCCTACCATGCGTCAACCCCGGCGTTAGCAAACCATAGTTTATACGGGCAATTGTCCGTACGGGCAAATATTTGTCCTCCATACAGTTGGTTGACAAGGAATATCAGTTGACGCTCGTCAGCAGTACTAATCACAACTCACCAGAAAACCATTAGCTGCCTGTCGTCTCGCCGTTCTCCAAGAATAATCATATTGCACCTAAGATAATTCGGTGTGACAGGAACTAAAAACCCAAGTATTCATTATTACATTATTACCGGCACTGCAGCACTGCTGGATTTAATTTCCTGTGCTACTACAGCACGTTCAATGCCTGGTCAAGCTAAACCTATGCTATTTTGTAATGCTGCTACTAAATGCTGTTTCTAGGTTCCAAAACTATTTATGTGGGCCTACTAATCTAAACGAGTGTAAATTCGTCAGTGCGAAAGCCATGAGACCACGCAATAGACGACAAATTGCATTAACACTCAAAATGACGAACACCTTAACAGCTTTCAGAAAATGCTGCAGCGTTCAAAATACATAATTATTTAGCCTAAATGTTGGGCAAAACAAAATCATTTCACGTTTTCACGAGACATTTATTAAGTTGTCATGTTAACGTCAAGTGAAAAAGTTGTATGATGTCTGCGTCTTTTCGCTATAGTATGATAAGAAACTCAAATATCTACTCCATCAATAAAAAAACAAAAATCGACAACTAAAACAAAAAAGCAAGCCATTGTCGCACTTTATTACGTTACGGAGAAAAGCAGACAGTCAGCAGACAAGTGTTTAAACAACTTATTATAGTCTTGGCAAGTTCTTTATCGTTTCTTTTCATACATAAGTTATAACGCTTTTAACTGCTTGTCACTTAATGGCCTATTTTTTGCTGATGTGCTGTTAAGAAACTACTCACTCACTCACTACAAAAGGCTGAGAGAGATGCGTCTAAAGCGGATGCGACGTGTGTCAGATGAAATGAACGACACTAAAATCATCTCTTATAGCGCCACACTAGCTCATGCAGTCGCAGCAACTTCATCTTGTCATCTGCGGCGGATCACGTGACCTATACGTACAAACGTGTCCGCTGTGGGCGATATGATAGATTTATGTACCTCCTCAGAATGACGAATATCCACATATCATCTGCGTCTGCCTAGAAGCAGCTGACGACATATGGACAGAGCTGCAGCCTCTTCTGCCGCTGCCGACGGGACGCCTACATGAGAAGAAAGCAACCGGATGCTAACATAATGGAAACAACACAAAACTAATTTAAATGACGACAGTTACCATAGCAACTACCACCGGTGTCTAGGTCGTTGAAAAAGTTAAATGTAGTGCTGACTGAGCAGATGTGTTTTAAATTGGTATATACAAGGTTGAGATAGCCACATATTAGCAACGTCTGTATCTCAGTTGTTTATTATGTCGTCCTGCAACGTCTTAGGCTGATGACACAGGCATATGGTTTAGAATTCAGGTTTCCCTTGAATCGCTAAAAACAAAAGGATGCATCACTCAGATGGCCGACTAAATATTGCATTAGATTGACGTACTTAGTCATTATTAAAGTTCGTGTGGCTGGCCGCTTACGGTCACTGGTTGACAATGAAGAAGTTATTTCAATAACAAACACGATACAGATAATTTTGGCTTCACGTCAGTCATTGCGTTTGTCTCAAAAACGTGCCACTTTTTGTTCTACGACCAGTTGAACAAAAATCAAAATCAAAAAAATTGTAGAGCGCATCATCGCAGTCTCTAATGCGCTACACTAAATGTTAATAGGCCCTAAGTCAATATCTGCAGAATAAAAATGATTTAACTGCTGCCAAAAAGTATCAAAAATATCTAGTGACTGCAGATACCGGTAGTCAGATAAAGCGTTCGAGCAAACTGGACCAGCAAAACATGTTTGATTTCAATAATTTTGGCAAAATCGCCTGTTGCGCTCGAAAACGATTTTCCGTTTATTATTTCATCGGATGAGATACGGTATTTGGACGATAGATGTAGCTACACTGTATAGAGCTTCCCCAGCAAGCCGCCAGCAAGTCGACACGATTGTTGGACGATATATGCCAAGATAGCGTATTGCGGAGTCTGGACAGGTCAAAAGTTCGTCTCTATTCGTCGATTCCGGTGATATAGGTCTAATTCAGCTTGCGGTGAATGCAACTGATATATGGGTACTGCAATAGCGTCGAAACTATACCATCGGATTTATTGTGACAACTCACACTGTGACACGTCATTTCTAAAAAAATTCAACGTGGCCCTATAGTGTTATTGCGGGAATCTTGCGTTACGATCGTAATGGTTCCAGCGTACTTTTGCTAAGAGCCTGAGATCGCTATTCGTTATTTTTGTGCTAAGATAAATATTTATTGTTTGTATTTTTAAGCTTCCAGTATTCAATTCCCAAGGGCTAAAATATTAAACTACAAAATTTATGTCTGGAATAATCACGATGCGGGCTATTTACTTGTTTATTAATTTATTGCTTTATTATTATTTCATCTACCATAGTGATTATAAAACATTTAAGTTAGCTGCAGGCCTATAACGGTGAGCAAATGTTCGGGTAAATTGCCAGCATAGTCGACAAAAACCGGCAACAAATAGGGTAGTCAACTCAGAATTTGAGTGAGTAGTGACACAAAAATATCACTTTCAAAAACTTTGAAATAAAAATGTAACAGCGACTTTTGCGTCCGTTTTATGATTAAAATGATTTCGACGTATTTTTGCCAGCAGAGGGACACTAATGTCGCCGACACGACCATCATTGTTTAGACGATCGCATGATGATTAGGACCCGGGAGTCTGGGAGTAGCATTAGCAGTCTTCGATCTGTGGAGACATGAACAAATAGGCCTACTTCTAGCTCAACGCCCATGCGGTCACTGCAGTGTCATAAACTCACAGCTTATCAAAACATTGCCGATCTATCAATAACTGACCCTATTTGCAATAACTGCCATCAGTCACCACAAACATTAGAATTTTGTCATTTTGTCATTTTTACATTTAACACTATTTCTATTCTCAGTATCTCTCATTTCATTTTTCTTTTAAACGTTTCAGTTCTTTTTAGTTTATGTGCTAGATTAAACTGACAGTTTGTTTGTCAGTTTTTGAGTGCAAATTCTCCATTGTATTGTATTGTATTGTATAGAACATTGGCTTCAGACATGCCCGGCTACTGAACTACAACGACGCCAAATCCTTGGCATAACTGCTCCGCTACTGGACACGCTGACAACCGATCCGCTGCAAGGACGGTTTTTTTGTGACACGGGACGTCACACTAAGCAGCAGCAGCAACCTGCGCGTTTATCACGTTTTCATTTGCCAGGAACTCATCAAGTGTTACGTTATGTCGCTGAAACTTGTTCTTCTCATCGTTTTAGACCAAACTGCACCGCACCGCTCAACCCCATTAACGTCCATGCACGCCACACACATACATCAAGTTCCAACTTCGCTGATTTTTGACTTTATTTATTCATGTCCACTGCTAAACACTTATTCAATAAGTCGCACTTATTAATTTGGCAATATATTTGTCATTTTCGTTTAAATCTTATAGTTCTATTTTCAAATTAAACGCGGACTTTACGTTGTTATAATTGCTACGAGCTTAGAAATAACGCTTAAGCTTAGTTGAAATGGTAGGTTATGATAGCGGCAAACATGGGTTTTGCGCATTTTTGGTGGCTATGGATTGCTTTACGTGAAAATTACATGTAATCCTAGGCTTAATTTAACGTCGTCGTCGGCAAAACTTGTGTAAAACTCATAAACCACATTTTAATATTTTGTTTCAGTTTGCATTAATGGACTTCTGAAAGCAATTATATTATATTTGTTATTAATAGCAAAAACAAAGATAAATTTGTAATCAACATTTTTACTACATTTTTACTACGCCGTTACAAAAATTGAGTTAGGTGAGTTAGCATGTTGCAAATTTTTTTGTAAACCTAGTGGACACGCTTAAAATTACGCAAATTGTTTGACGGTAAAATTATTGAAATCACGAAAACGACTGCAGTTTTTTTAATCACAGTGTATAGCCCATAGCCTAATTTTTTATTGTACAACAATCACTTTGCTTGTCCATCGGTTGCGTTAGTCAATAATCAAATGAAGTTTCATGCCAATATTCAATTCTACTTATCACTGTCGTCGTCGTCATAATAATCATTATCATGGTGTAGTGTTTGATTGATTGTCGTTGATCTATTATAGATTGAACGCAATCGATGCTCATCAAATGTCTCTACTCATAAGAGTTAATTCGACGCCGCTCTGGGCTTGGGCTCAGCGCATAGCTGTCAGCTCAGCCAGACCTATCTCTTAGATCACGTCGTTTTTACTTGCAAGATAGCCTGCCGTTTTTGTCAGATAGTCTCTGCGGTCTGCTTTACTTGTTTTATTTTTTTATTATCCGAGTTTGTATACAAGACTGGAAAGGAGTGTTCTGTATTTCTATTTTGTTTTTTTTTACCTTAAACGCAGTTTTGTTTTAAAGTGTTGTATTTATGCGTTTCAGATCGTTTTGGTATTTGAATTCGCTTAGGCCTACTCTTTTATCATGTCAAACAACTGCATTATGTAATAGTCATAAACTTAGTATAATTTATATCACAACCTGCACAAATGTCTAAAAATGACAATAATGTTAATTCTTTGCTCAAGCGGGAAATTTTTCAGACATTTCAGCGTTTTTTGGTTTTAGTAGGATTCGTTTTAGTGCAATTTCGTTCTGCGCACTTGTCAGCGCTAGCCTAATATTTTGCGGCCGTTACGATTATCTGAGGATAGTTTAACGGCTCTGATATTTGCAGTTCTTTTAGTTTAAATCTTAGTTTCCTTAATTTTATGAAACCGTTCGCTCATTAGCATCTACCCACTACCCATTATTGCCAGTATTTTTTGCCAAATAATCTGTAAGATTTCTAACGATATACATGTGCTTTATTGTGCATCTTGCCCGTAAGTAGTGTTCGCAAATTGGCTGGATTGAATTTTCTCTAAGGGCAAGTTTTCGATTAAGAAAAAAAATCTGTTCGCTTCATTTATTACGACACACGATTGCCGTTCAGCTAACTGAAACGTACTAAACGTTCACGGGTTGATCAATGATCATCCAGCTGCCGCTTTCAAACGACGTGCACACAGCTGATCGCCACTTTGTGGAGGAACAACATTTACCTAACTGTATTGCGCGCGCCCAGTCGCAGACCATGAAGTCACTGCCACACAGAAGTTGCCGCCGGACCACTGACCGTTGGTCACTATGGTCACTATAGTCGTACGCCGATGACCACTAAGCAACTAAGCACTTTCGATCAATCCGATTTCGGACGCGGGCTGCGACAGCAAGCGAGTCTATATCGCGTGACGCATGCCACAAAACCTCAGTTGCAGCAGAGACCATCGGTCTGGCAGAACGATGCGTCAACCCGGAACCGTGGCGTGTCACACACGCACGCCTTCGCCATCACTTTCCATTATTGAACTTTCAGATGAACGATGACAAATGCGCCGCCGAAACGCAGCTTTTATACACAGCCGTCCGGCTAGATAGCCAGCGGGCGCGGAGGCCGCGAATACGTCCATGACGGCGATGAAAGTCATAGTTTCACGTCTACCAGCTATGATTTAATGACAACCGAATCCAGGCTTTGCAATTCCGAACGACCTCTTTCTTCTGTTTTTATCGTAGTCACAGATGTTTATACTGCTATCAAACAGCAGTTATACTTCTATTTGGAAAGATATAATATGACTTATTTGTCGAGCTAAAGATACACGCCACTAGCTAATAGGCTCTATGAGCAAAAACGTTTATGGGCAGGATAATTTCTGGATCCTTTTATTTTCAGAAAGTGAGTGTGGGTATTGATTGCCGTGTGATTTGGCGATGGAAAATTCAGAGCTCGGCTGAAAAATTATCTATATTATCTTTTCAGTAAGGCTTACACAACGGACCTACTAGAAATTTCTTTTAAAAAGTGTACATTTATTAACTCAACTGAACTAAAACTGAATAAAATTCATTAATTTTCAACTTGTAATTTTCTTATTAAAGATTAGCAATCATTCGCAACTTTTTCAAAAACAAAATTTTCGTCGCGTTTGCTTTGCGTTTGTCATTGACTTTTTTTGCATCGGCGTGCGTGGTCAGTTTAATAAGAAAGAAATTTATGCTGGGGGTGGGGTGGTATGTTGTTGAGATGGTGCTGTCTGCCGCGTGGCTCGTTGGCGAGCAGTGCACGTCGACAAACCGAATGAGCAACAGCGAGTCTGTCCGAGTTGTTGGAGCGTGTGACGTTTGATTTGCCGCTCGGACGCAGCCACCACACGACGCCGACCAAACAGACGGACCAACCCGCCCGGCGCCCACGACAAGCTGCAGTCCCACCATCCAGATAGACTCAGTGCTCGTCGTCCTGTCCCGTCTTGCCCCGCCCCGGCAGTCGACGGACGGACGGCCGCTATCCGTCAACGTTAGCGGCGGCGTGTTTCCGACGAGCTGAGCCCCGCTCAATTATGCTCCGGCAACGCGATACCGATCAATTTAGCCGCTCTACCACGTGGAAGGGAAGCTAAGTCCGACCGGGAAGAAGCTGATAATCGAACAGCTCGTCGAGTGCATGTGGCCAACTCGTCTGTCCATAGATACGTCAGACGCGGCCCGGCACGGCTGAGACTGGCTCTTCGACGTCTTCTCAAGAGTCTCTGCCCGACAAGTCTTCCGTCATTTCGCCAGTATTATCACTATTATGACAGCACAGCGCTACTTAGTTGGTGGCGTCGTTCTCGTTCTCAAGCATCTTGGTCTGTTGGCCTCCACAATGCTAAAGCTAGTAAAATTGTTAGCAATGTCAATGGGTCATAACTCTTTCGGACTCAAACAGCAAGAGAGTAGAGGCCTAGGTAAATGCGCGTTGGGTTTCAAAAGAAATCTATTTATGCTGACTGCTATGTCGAATACTGTTTCTCTTTTCGTTCTCGTTTTCGTTTTCATCGGTGACGTTCTCATTCTCGCCACATAGCCTACTGTCCTTGAAACATGAACACACGTGGCCTAGGGCTACAGTACTGCATCAACGTCGGTCCTATCTTGTACCGTGGAAATACTTCACGTTTCTAACATCATTCCGGCCGAAATCTGAAATGTTCCCGTAGAATAAGCGATATTCCGAGGATAAGCGAACATAGTAAATTACTTTGTACTTAAGACTACTTTTTATTTTCCACGATAAATCGACATCACAGGCATACGGACAGACAGAACAACTGTAGGGTGACAATACGAACACAGAGTGGGAAAAACTGCCTGCTATCAGCCGTTACCGACTCTCCAATCTCGCAACTGTCACAGACATTCGCAGGAAGCTTTTGAGCTCGTTAGCTCGAACTTCAGTGCTAATGAGAAAGCGTCAGTGTGTTAACAGAATGCATGGTTCTCACTCTCACTATTTGCCTTGAATGCACTTAATGCCTGCACGTAGCATTCAACCGCACTATCTCAAATCTGTTACTGCTGTTAGATTAACCTTATTCGCTAGTCTACAAATCAAGAGCGTTTTATTATTTTCAGCAACGAAAATTCGTTTTCAATGAAGTCATTATGTGTGCTATGAGATCTATAGGCTTACTTTACAACAAAGCGACAGTGACCGGCCATGCTAAAATCGACCTGACAATTACATAAAGATATTGCTTGACTTAGCCGTAGTGTCAAATCTTGTCAGAAATGTTGTAAATGCAGCGAATTTGACTCGGCATACAACTGCTGAAACGACTTAGCAGCGGAGAATTATTCAAACCGCCACCAGGCTCTCCACCCCGTCTGCTAAGTCAGCTAGTCTAAACCGTGGTCAGTAATTGACAGACAGAACGAACGCGTCGGGTGAGACCAGGTCGCCAACCTGTGCACGCAGTGACAACAAATCACTGGCGGCAAGGAAAACGCGCTACTTGCTGACGACGCACGATCGCAATTAGACAAGTTGTCGTCGCTCGGTGCAGCTCGCAAACTGAGACACAGAGACATGCAGTCGCAGGCAAGACTCGTTGACTATTAAGCTCGTCGCTTCGTTCTGCCGCTCATCCGCATAGGCCTACATTACCATAATTATGCTCCAGTAGACGCTTGACATGCCAATTTAGCCAGAATTATTCAGAAATTTTCTCCACAAAGACGGTTAAGATGTTTTTGTTCTCCTAATTAACAGACGACGTAAGCTGTCTGTAATCAACTGCCGATCAAAGAAAATTTGAAAAAAGTAGACTAAGAAGTCTTAACATTCTAACTCTAACTCGAGTCAATGCTGTCATGCAAAGAAACAACTTTTGATGTCATTTAACCAGTCATTTTTTAAAAATTTTAAAGTTATGCACAGGTCTTACAAATTGAATGTTGCTAGTTTTTTTACAAGCCGCTCAGCCTAGTCAGCAGCATCCATACAGCAAAGCCCACATTTCCATGACAAATTTAGCATAAATACTGCAATAGTGATCAAAATATTCCACGCGATTCAGATGTGCCAGTGCAGTGGCGTATCACACAGCAATGCTACAAAGTGGTAAAATTTGTTACATCTGTAAAACGTTGCTAATGAAAATTAAAAAAACTCAAACTAACCTCATGTTAAAAACATGCCATGAGAAAGTAGATTATTTTATGACAACCTCTCACAACAAATTTCCGCAGCGTAAAGTACACGGCAAATTGACATCTAAGCTACTCTGACAGCAGGAAGCATGGACTTGTAAAGATTGTCAGTCTAGTCCACTAAACTTAAACCATAAATGTAATAAACGTTTTTACGTTTTTTTTTATTTTCTCAACAGTTATAATTTAGAAAGAAAAAACGTTCATTGGAAATTTATCTTTGAGAAGCAATTTTGAAATTACAGAAATGAATAGTGGTGATAGTTCACTTAGTAAGTCCAGTGATAGTTGATTTTATGACCAGACAGTTGCGCTGAAATTGAACAAGTTCTCTGTCTCTCTAGTTCCAGCTATGCTGCAGATACAGAATTTGGCATTATTCAACGTTTCTAAACGTTCTTTTTATTCATGCCATTTTTTTACATCTTTTAATTTTTTCTGGAACGATTTTTCATCTATGCTTGAATTTGAAACTGTCTACACTTGCCAATTTTTACTGAATTCACACATATGTCAGCACTCCAGTAGACTATTACATAACACGGAATGATACAACATGCTTCAGGAACCACAATATAAAATGACATGACACAATCTGAATTAAATACTATTGACACAGTTGCCTATCTCGGTTCCGGCAAAACATAGCAAACAGTTTTCCTACGACATCGTTATGCATTTTTGCCACGTTTTGACCCAATGGGAGTTTTCTGCAAAGTAAAGCCAGTAGCAGAACCAAGAGGATTGACGGCAGCTCCAAACGTTGTAGGTAAGGCCGGTGTGCTGCCAAACAGACTGCTGCTTATTGGACACGATCCTCCAAAACCACCTGCAAGTTCAACACATTCTGTCATGCCACTCTACTCTAGCCTTACTCTAGAAATGTCGACTGGAATACTGAAAACAAGCATGCACAACAACCTTACTTCTATGCTCTAAAGTCTAGAAAAAATGGCAGACAGGCAGCACATTCTGCAGATATCAAGGGCATAAGGTAATCAACATCAATAACACAGAAAACCAATTCATTAGTGCAGATTCTGCAAAAATTCACTATCGATTCAGTAGTCTTCTTTGGAAATAAACCACTGCAAAACTAATAAAAAGGCATCAAAATCAAACAATCGATCAGTGGAGTTCTATATGATGCAAACGAATCAGAGGCATATAAAACATGCCGTATATCAATTAGCATTCAAAAAATAACTAACAATTCATGACAAATAACCACTAGTAAATTACTATCACCAATAATCTCAGTCTTTACTACGACCAGCCTGTTTTTGACGATTACCACACATTAGACTTGATAATGAAAATGAAACCTTCAGTATCCAGTGCAACAAGATATCTCTAGAAGCTAGTTGCCATTTCTGCCATTTTCAATGACAATCAAACGTTTCAAAGACAACAAACAAACGCAAAGTAATGACATCGCCAAACAATTAGTACTTGCTGTTTGCTGTCCGAACAAGGTGCCCGAACCAAGTCCGCCAGCAGCAGCTGATGAACCGGGTGTCAGACCAAAACCACCTCCCGCACCTAAACAATTACAACAATACTGAATGATTACATATCATCCCAATGGCAGACTTATCTTTTCATTTTTCTATCAGAATAAATGTGTGTAAGTGGTCGAAAACAGAAAGAAAAATAACCTTCAGTTTAAGAATACCGACTCAAAGAAATATAGAAATAAAATGAGAGCTGAACATCAAGACAAGCCAAATAAACATACAATGGTACTATCGACTATGACTGCATAATTCATCCAGCAAAAATAAACGTTTGAACTTAACATTTGATGATTAAGAAATATTCTTCTGTTCCGTACAATGCTTGCACGTGACGCGATGATTAAGAAATCTTCTTTTGTTTCGTATTGTGCTTGCATTTGACAAATATGAAAATACTGTGTAACAATTCAGTAAAAAATATTTTTGCACATTGTAGTTTTTAACTCGATGCACAAGTTTTCGGCATTTGCTTTTTTTTGCAAAATAAAGCATACTGGTTAATTAATTAATAAACAAATGAGGAGCATAATAGCATAATTAAATCAACAAGCAGACAGGTCGCTATGCTCCCTGTCCGCTTGATCTTTGCCTGCGGCCTCCATCTTCGGACCTCCAAGCCTCAACTCAGCCTGCGGCCTCGGTACGCCCACAGCACCGCAGCGTAACCGCTAGCTATAATGACGCTCATTATGCGCCACCATGGTGATGACATCTATATGACGTCACAGCCAACTGCAGTCCAAACTGAAACTAATTAATATAAGATTCACAATTAGTGTAGAGAACAGGCATAAATGCTTACCGGCAATAGGCTGTGCACGGTTCAGTGCAGAAGTCATGGCCACGGCTGCTGCATTGGACATAGAAGAATGCGGAGTTGGTGTTGGTCCCAATGTGCTAGGTACCACTGGTGCAACTTGCACTGGAGTTCGGCCGATGGCTTTGCGGTCAAATACATCCGTCGTATCCCCATGAAATGTTCGACGGTGTTGAAGATACATTTCTTTCTTCTCCTACACATTATGGCCAAATAGTTCAGTAGTTAATGGATTAACCTCCAACAACTAATCAAAATTACTCCATTAATTTCAATTATTTTTTTGCAGTTGATCAGAAAGACCATAAAAACTGCAGAATTTTAGCTACTAGTTGTTATCTTTTGCAAGCTAAAGAAAAATCACAAAATGATGATGATAATGCAGCACAAACAGTGTAGTTAAAGCTTACAGAGTGCAGACTGTTAAAATCAGATTACAATTGAGGGATCCCTGGTTAATAAATTATTTCATTTTCTTTTGGCTATTTTCTTCTAAATTTACTTATTTACTAAATTGTTCCATTTTACCAGGTTAGTTTTATCGTACGAATTTTCTCTCCTAAATTTATCTTGTTCCAGCTTACGTAAAATTGTTAGTTAACAGTCCGCAAATTGCCCATCTAATTTTCCCTTCAAGTTCGGCGTGGTTGTCGACGAAAGTTATTCACCGACCCCTCTGCGCTAACATTGGACTTGGGATGGTCGGCAAAAGTTAGTCGTCGACCCCCCTTTCTAGGTCGCTGACCCCCCTCGGTAGTAATACCACATCTGTGATGGTTGGCGGAAGTTGACCGCCGACCGCCAAACCTCCCCCCTCCCGTCGACGCAGACCCCCTGGGATACTCTAGAACAGTCACATGGGATACTTTGTCATAGGGTCTAATGCATAAAGTACACTTTTTGGCCAAAACATATAAATAGGCGACAAGTGACAGCTATGTCAGTTGCAGCTTATACGTCGACCGAGCAAGTCGTATTCTTGTAAGTAGTGTGAACAACAGTTTTAGTCAGTCGGCAGTTGAGAATTTGTTGATAAATCGAAGTTATCATTAAACGTTAGCCATTTTGTTTGGCCGTGCAATAGTCAGCAAATGTTTCGAGCGTTAGCAAGTACCATCAGACATTGCGAACAGTCGTCGCGGTCGGCCATTTTGATTGGCCTCGACCGGCCGCTGCGTGTTTGTTGTGTTGAACTATTCGGACATATCTTCGTTCATTATTGAGTTTGTCGTCTTTCTTCTGCCAGTTCAGATATGCCATATTGCTACTTCCTGTTTACCTTTTAGTTTTCCGATGTCTAGGGACTTTACTGCTTTCTTCTTTATGCCAAATTCATGTATCTTTCCTAAGGTCCCCTAGGTTTTGTTTCAGTTTCTAATCTCAGTCCGGTTTAGTATACATCCGTTCCCAATCGGTCATTGCAAGTTGGGATCTAGAAAGTAAACCAGTTCCTAACCCACTAGCTGTGGACGGGCCCTGGAACGTAGGTAAGTTGGGAAAATTCCAGAGGAGTCTTCTGTCAAACTGTCTCTAACACAGGCCCAATGGACGACCATCCTTATTATTTACGTCAGCGATCTAATGCATTTCCGGTCGCCTCAGTTTCTATATCAAGTGTCACTTCTGTAACTGCACCTATCGCTAGCAGTAACACTGTCAGTCGTCATCTAGTCCCCACTGTCTGGAGTGGACCAACCCAGCTTCCTACACAATCATTCATCATCAGTCATTTTAAGCTACTAAGAAGCAAAAAAATTATAATCAAATTTTAATGGATTAAAAAAATAATTCATCAACATTTCATCAATTAATCGAGCAGCTAATCAATTACTACTTAACTTCTATTCAAATCTACTCTGCTCTGACCCTTTGCTCTACACATCAACCTTAATACAGAAAACTGAACACACAACACAACTTGGGACAGTAGACAACTGCAGTAGCAAATGGCAGGAAAATACCTTGACAGCTTCGTGGGTGACTTGCAGCTGTGCTGCTAGAGCAACAAAGCCTTCGTTGAGTTTGTTCAATAGCAACGACAAATCTGTGCACAAAACACATGAGCTATGTGCAATTACAGAAACAACTAACAACTTAACAAGTGCTTACAAAAACAATGTATGCACAGGCTTTTCACAGTATTTATATAAGAAAGCTAAAAAAACTATTATCTGAGTAGGAGAACTTAGCAAAAATGCAATTCCAATGACCAACAGCAACCTTGTGGCCTAAGAGCCGATGCCTGGTCAGCAGATGCAAGATGGTGCTCCATTTCCAGAATTTGCTGCCGATAAATCTGCATAAGAACTTCAAATTCATCGGCAAGTTGGAGAAAGTATCTAAAAACCACAAAAATGGTTGCAACGATTCAATTGTCACTTTTGCTGCAAGAAGACAATTAAGAACAGTAGCAGCAAACCCGTTTAACGGTTATTAGCCTATTTACACAAAATACTGAGCCAGTATCAATTGTGCTATTATTAACAACAGCTGCTTTACAAAGATAGTATACATGTGATAAAAATAAGAACAAGAAGAAACTAGAAATTTGGGGCAAAGCCCAACGTGAGTCCGCCCGGCGCTCTAAGTCTGACTGGGGGACATTAGGG
>Ga0209671_1001146_pt1 | contig 21149 bp, 9 predicted proteins | sample WorMetHERISLAND2_2_FD_187401 | JGI IMG/M metagenome (GOLD analysis project Ga0209671, IMG submission 187401) | Marine gutless worms symbiont microbial communities from Max Planck institute for Marine Microbiology, Germany - Olavius geniculatus... | ecosystem: Host-associated > Annelida >... | reverse complement strand
CCGTGACGAACACCTATACTGCAATGCTGAGTAGGTTTCAAACAATCCCTTAACTACAGTCCCAACTCTGCGCAAGACTATACTGGACTCAAAGTCAAACGCACGTCACCTCTGTCAAAAAACGATCTGAGCACAATTCAAATTGCTAATTTTTACGGACTGTATGCCTGTTCATAGGCTCGCTTAGTGTAATGGACGCATTAGGCCTCTTATTACTACTAATATGAGTTTTACAAGGTAATCTGGTAATGCTGAAATAAAGACTTAATATCTGTAATATTGGCGGTCAATGGATTCATTATTAGCTAACTGGCTAGCGGCGAGACCACACCCACCGGCCAATCACAGATGAGCACGCACGCAGTCGTTACGTAATGAACCGAAAGATCAAAATCCAAGGAACAAAGCCATGAACCGAAACGTCTGCAGCCCGCAGGTACAGAGGCCAGATAAATGACTGAGCTGCTGCAGCTGCAGAACCCGGAATGAGTCACGTGCGTAGTGCTATTCATCCAGCCCTGCATGGTCAACTCATCACCGACAGACAGACACACACAGAGAGACAGACAACAGTCACAGCACTGCACAGGTGCCTCGGCAACGCTGAATGACTGCAGGCACGTCCGTCCGTTCAGTGACGTCACTGCAGGCTTAATTCCTGGCGTGGCGGGAGAACGAATGGAAACATGGGCGAACGAAAATTTAAAAGCGCCGGGAACGTGATGTCGGAGATTTATACATGGGGTGGGAAATATGAAGTCACAATCCAATTTTCCTCGACCCTGTTCGTGCACGTGCAGTGCGTGCAATACGTGAAAAATCCTTGCACTTGGATACAGTATTTGAGCGAAACGCATATCGGCGGTGTTGTGGGTTAAAAGGTTTGAGGGAGGGAGCAGTGTTCAATTTGCTTGGAGGGTTCGGGTGGCTGTCCATCCGAAACCCAAAGCCATCGCAGAAGCCGGTGACCCCCAACTGCTTCTTGACAAATCGAACACTCAGCGTGTTCGGAGTCGAAAAGGAGGGCTTTGACGCCAATCCCCAAAATCTGGGGATCTGTAGCTAAAGAAAATCGACAGCGGAAATCGGGATCGCGATGGGGCGTCGCGTGGCTTCCGACTAGGCCGACCAGGTGGTAAACAAACCGCGCATTACCGCGCGTAAATATCCGCGATATTGGGGTAACGTGATTTTCGGTTTCTTGGCACTGAGCCAAAATCCATTTCATTGCAGTTTCCGACACACAGCTGCATTTTTCTTTTTTCTCTTTTTTATTTTTTTATTTTCAAGGGGGGAAAGCACAGTCCTTTCCCCCAAAATACACTTCTGCGCATGAGTGTCTGGTCAGCCCGTTGCTGCTGCTGCTGCTGGCTGCCGACTCACAACCGCTGTAGCCGCAGCATCAACAGACACGTCATTGAATCACTCGGTCAACACGCACTTGCTGGTCGTGCCTGGACTAGGCTATACAGTCAGTCAGTGAATGAATGTGTTCCCGGTTACACACTGAGTCGTCTATGCTCTGATTCAAAGCCATTTTACTCGCAGCTGATCATCTTCAACAGTCTCAACGTTACGCACAACGAGGCCGCACGTCTATGCAGATATGCAAACAGTCTTAGGCCTATGCGTTGCTGTTAGATAAGCCAGCAGCCCACTTGCGACACATCACCTGTACAAACACGGCTGTTCGTGTCATGTAGGCTAAGCAGCCAAACTAGGCGCACATTTGGTGTGAAAGTTCTTCAGAGCATGAATAACTCCTGCGTCAGTTTCCAGCTGGTTAAAAGTGAAGATTAGGGTAGGCCTAATGGTAAAGATAAGGGCAGTGCAGTGCCGTTCGTGTAAGAACTGCGCTACCCTGTGTGGCACTGCAAACAGACATTTTCTCTAGTTCAGTCATGCAGCATAGGCTAAGAAGCATTTGTACTATTCTGGTAAAATTTAATGAGTTATATCAAAATCTGGCTCGTGAAAATTTGCAACGACTCAGAACAAGCAACAGCAAGGCGACAAGGCGACGATGCAGCGATTGGCGTCGAATTCGTTGTCTGAATTCAAGCAGAGAAGAATAAGACATACGGCCTAGCCAGCCAGCCTACGTGCGAACTGCGAAGGAGAAGCAGAGCTGTTGAATGGTTGACAAAGACAAGTCGTAAATTAGCGACACAGCCACGCACCACGCAGCTGCTGATGCTGCTGCAGCTGCTGCCGGTGGATTTATGTGACGTCATGAGACGCGCGACACCATCGCCAGCCACAGGTCGTTAATATATAGACGCATGCAGCCACGGCCTGTCTCCCACGGGCTTAGTTAGGGGATGAAACAACCCCACATCATGTGACGGGGGTTGCTATATATTTATTCCAAACTCTTAGAATTTGAAGAAATTTGACAGCACTGAAATTCAGCAGTTATTACTATACACTAATTAGGCCTAAAATTCCACAGACCACACAGAACTTTGGCTTTTATAATTGTACGGAACGATAGTAGTAAACTTTCTAGAGTCTGTTATTTTTACTACTTGGTGAATAAGGGTGCTTATCGGCAGTACATAATAGCAAAATTGCTAAAACGTTGTCGCTGCATTTTTGTCCACCTACTGCTACAATCTGGGGATTTCGTCCCAACCCCTTACCAGGTTCCAATTCCGGGACCTCGCTATGGAGGGATCCGCCACCATAACCCCTCCCACTTTTAGATGCAGAGTGACGCCCCTGTGTCCTGCCAACGCTGGTCACCATAGCCAGCAGCCGGTCGTCAATAGACCGAGAATGCGGTCAACGCATGCGGTCTTTCCGGGCTATCTCGCACACTGCCTTCGCAGAAGCTTTGTGCCTTGGACTGGACGCTTTTTTGGTTCCTGGCCTGCAGTCTACGTGACGCTGACAACGTAATCCTCCATCCAATGCATGGTGGAATGGCCATTGTATTACATGGGTCTCATACACAAAATTAGCTAGATAGCATGTCCAGCCTGCATAATGTCATAAGCCATAAATTATGGAACGTGGATCTCATTAGAAAAATCATAAAATGGTCCATAGCCGAATCGTCCAGTCTATACATCATCCAATCTAGCTATACATGATCAACGTTTACAGATGGACAGACGGATGGTTTAGGATAGCAATACCGCGTTTTGAACGGCAGTAACTGCTGCATGGTGTATATAAGAATTGGTTACTGGTGCATGCCATAGGGAGGTTTAGAAGAAGCCAAAGTTCACGTCAACATTTCTGTATAAGATGGGTCTAGTTAGTGGACAGTATACATATACATGCAGCGTCTATAGCGTATGTGTCAAGGTCAAATGTGTAATCGGTCAGTCATGCGACGCATGCAAGCGTGTGGCAGTCATAAACGGACACGTTGGTACAATACATCAGTGGTCGAATGATCTATGGGCCGCAATATAGCCTATACGCGTAACATAATGGCCATGCAGTGACCTCGTCCTGTATGACACGTACATGTCAGTCAGAGACCGACTGACTGCATTCCATGCGCAACTGCCTGACCTCGCCCAGTCCACTGCATGTATGCAGATGATGAATCTGTATATTATTGGCCTGGTGCGTACTATAATTGCACCGGATCACCTCTGCGGGCACACGGTTCTACGATCTAATCCGATCGTCTCACCTGCTTTTGCCTGTTTGTGCACCTGCAGGTATAGCCTAGTGCTTCATGATTTTCAGCCTCTTTGAAACAGCGCCGTCTGTACACCCATACCAATACACTTGAACCAATACCAATTAGGTTGCTGAAGCAAATGCTCTATCATGAAATTAAGGGAAAGTTTCTCAGCCGTCCCATCTAGCTGCAGGCCATAATTATAGTATTTAGAACCTAAACTGTATCAACTTTCTCTCCATAGCTTGCAACAAACTTGCGTTTTTTCAGACCCAGAATATATCCCATAATCGATGGCGGATGCAAGCTATACGTCCCACGCATTCACAGACCTCCATTCAGAAAGACAAAGGCCCGTGGGGCTCCCAGAAAAAACCGGAAAGAGGGGAAAGATGGGGAAGGGAAATAATTTGGGGAAAAGGAAAAAGTGTAGGACTATACATTTTATATGGAAAGACGGTTTGAACTTCTCCAATATGGATCTACGCCGCTCATGCAAGAGTTAGAACAGTCAACAATTACATTAACCTGTATAATGTAAGAGATATAAATCATAATTGGCCCACTTGTTTTACTTTCCACATAAACAGGCCCATAACATGCACTCTGTACAGGCTATTGCAAGTTCATATCAATAACGTGCGAAATGAATTATTGCAGATTTTTATGATGAATAATTATGTTTTATAGGCGTTTTATATCGCGTTGCATAACGAGCGGTTGCAGCTATACATAGCAATCGCGTCGGCGTAAATGCCCCTATAGGCCCGTTTCTTTCGCATATAGGCCTATGCCTAGGCTATAGGCCTAATAGGCCTACTTTTGATGTTACACATCGGCCTACTTACAGTCATCAAATATTAGAATTAGGCCTACTTTAGTTTATCTAGCTACATAATATGACCATATCAGAAAAATGAGTAGGCTTTTAGAGTTGTAATGTGGTTATAGTGTTAATTCCTCCAGAAAGTTCACCGGAAATCAATCTGACAGATATGATTGGTATTGAGCTATGGCAAATTTGATGAGGATATGACGATATGAAAAATGCATAATAACAAATAGGGGCTTATCGTTAGGCCTACATGTATATACTGTATAGTACAATGACAATGGCCTATTATCGATAATCTCTGGTGCAGTGTTGGAACTGGAAATGGAACCATAGCTAATATTAGGCTATAGTCTAGTGTCTAAACCTCCAATCGTGTTCTCGCAGCACAAGATAATTTTAGTCAGTCACATGCGAGCAAGCGGAGCGACGATGTAGGCCAAACGAGTTTAGCACGGCGACGTGACGTCACACGTGATGTGACGGAAAGCACTCCGAATAATTACTATACGCTGCCGATTACTCCATGCTCTGATAGTGCCCATTCTCGCTTGCGTTTTCTCGATCACGATATTTCCAATCAATCATTGCCCGTCCACGAATCCACGCGTCCACTCCAAGTGAATGACCGAACAAACCGATCCAGTGTTCAGTCACTCGCCACGACCGCCGTATTCAGTAGCGTCGTGACATGGGGGCAGAGAGTCAACTAACTCAACGGCGCCACCCAAATTTTAGCCTGTCAGATTTTTTTCCAAAAGTAGGCCTAAAAATCTGAGAGTGTAAATGAAATTCCCACTGTGAGATGAATTAGGGGCAACATTGAAAGGGAGGAGGGGGGATGCAAGGTCACACTTCACAGCACAGAGTCACGGACGATCACGCGGACCTTAGCCTAGATAATGCGCCATTTGAATCAGGAAAATATTGTCGCAAGCACCTTTTTATGGAAAGAAAAAAAGTCCAGTTTCTGTTGAAAGTGCGACGAAGCCCAGTTGCTTCACCGACGGTTAGCATGCTGAGTGGTACTGTTACGGTACTGTTACGGTTACGGCGCTGATCACGTTTCCCGGGAAAGCTCTCAAAATGCGGTCGGTGGCCGAGTTCCATTCGTACAAGACGCAGAAGGAGAAATTTAATGGCACTTTGTAGAAACCGAGGCGACGACGGCGCGGGATTGGTCGGTTTCCCGCGTTTTTTCAATTCCGCGTCACCATCCTACTAACGGCTACCGCGAAACTGGCGCCCGATGACAGCTCGCAGTGCTCAGCCAAGCCCACCCACCCTGTGCGAGTGCGTCGTTGGCTTGGTGCCAGCAGTGCGTGGAAGCTGCGCTGCACTCACGCCGCGTTGTCAGACTCCTACGCGGCCACCACGACGAGAAATAGTCCCAAAACAATCGCGGGAATAAATAATTTCATCGGCGTTCGATACACGTCGATCGCAGCACTCGGTACGTCTACGGTTTTGCGAATCGGCCGGTTGACAATTCGCAGCCGAGCAACGGATCGGTGATAAAACATAACGTAGTTCGTGGAGTACTCAGCATTGCGAGGCCTTGGCGCAGTGATACGGTCGAGCAAGGTGCGTGCTTGGCTAGACGGCGGCTTGTCGGGTCATTGAAGCCCACCAGCGTGCGTCTGGGAGGTCTCCCCTCCCCTCCCTCGCCCTAGGCCGCCCACGTCTCGTCTAGCAGTGCAGTGCGCCCGGCTGAACTGACTGAGCATTTGCGCCCGTTGCTGGATACAGGAACGCCACGCATGCAGTACGCGCGATACGCTAGCCGAGCAAAGATGCAACTGGAAAGGAACAGCGGCAGCTCCGGTCAACGTCAAATGATTGTCTGGATGGCCGTGCGTACGCACGCGCAGTGACTGTCTGGCATCGAACACACACGTGCTCAGTCAGTTGACTATCAGCTAACCGGCACACGATCGTCATAAGTCTACGGGATCATTATTACTGTTGCTTCGTCGTCGCTGCACGTTGAGAACATTTGGATTACTCTGTCGTCGTCGATCGTATAGGAGGATTATGTCATCGGCGCTATCCAAATCGCTCAGCAATCTGAGCGTTCACTCATGGCGACGGGATTCTAACTGCGAGATCGGTACGTAAGGACTGACTAATGTAGGCCTACTGTATAATGAAACTCGTTTCAGAAGTCGCCTGCACGGACTGTAGGCTAGTTGCGTTTGTGATATTTGAAAGTTATTTGCTCATTTGATCGAACGTTGTCGGCTGTCCATTTTTTATGAAGTTCGTTCGACTTCCGTTCGTACGAATCCTGGATTAACCAATTAACGCTTACCGCGAGACTGCTGTGTAGTTGGTTTTTAGCTATTGCGTGAAAGTAACTTTTCGTATGTGTTGTCTGTTACATATCTCTGGTGAATTTTTTGTAGCGTTGAAGATGCAGGAGAAAGATCTCGAGGTGGACTATGAAATCGGTGTAGTGTTGGGCAACGGTGGGTTCGGTACCGTCTACGCTGGCACGCGGAGAAAAGACGGCAAACGAGTATGTATCGTTCGCTTTGCGCTAACTGCTTTAAATTGTTTTTTGTGTGAAAAACTTGATTCTTATCGTCTATCGACAAATTTATTGTAGTAAACTGAACTTTCTTATTACTTGGTAGTGGTGGTTTTAGGTATTTGAAGTTTTGAACAGAAAAATTTCGATCTGTAATAAGGTGTAATAAGGTTTTACGCACCACCGATGGACCACACGGTTTAGTATTAGAAGGCATTGAAATAACAGAGCTGACGTTGACGTTGGTTTCAGGTTGCAATAAAACACATCGCCAAGTCGAAAGTCACCGACTGGATTCAGGTATGCGTACATTTCTCATGGCTGCTGACATTTTTTTCGGAATTTAAGACCTGTTAAAAAGTTTTACATTTAAAATATTTTTTATTAAAATGGACGCCGTTTTACACCCTATGTTATATGCGATATTCGTGACAGTCCGCCTATGTGTAAGCGGCGGATTCTTCACTGGAGCTTTAAACTTTGTAAGCTTAGCCTGCAGCTGATGTCTTTGAAGCGCTGTGCTTCTTCTTCACTGAATGGAGAGTCTTTCTTCAGTCAGGATTACAGTGATTACCTCTGAGAAATTTTTTTGAAGAGTGCTTCATGTGTTTCAACTGAACTGAACTGACTTTTATTGTGACAGTAATATTGGATGTATCAATGTGTTCGTTCAGATCAACGGTAAGCTGGTACCGCTAGAGGTTGCGCTGCTGCTGAAGGTCGACCACATCTCCAGTGTCGTCTCGCTTCTGGACTACTACGACCGCTCAGACAGCTTCGTGCTCGTGCTGGAGCGACCCGACCACTCAGTCGACCTGTTCGACTACATCACCGAGCGCGGTCCTCTCTCGGAGTCGACGGCCCGCGACTTCTTGCGTCAGGTGGTGGACATGGCGCTAAACGTTCACGACTGTGGCGTGGTGCACCGCGACCTCAAGGACGAGAACCTCCTCGTGGAACTCGACAACAGCCGGCTCAGACTAATCGACTTTGGCTCAGCCGCCTTCTACAAGGACGAGGTCTACACCGAGTTTGAAGGTAAGCACCTTCAGTCTTAATGATCACAGGTACAAAACTGTCGGCTCAGTTACGACATGCCGTGCGGCCGTCCACCTTTTTGAGCTGAAAAAATTGGCACGCTGTTTACGCTTGTCTTGATGTATGACCACACCAATTTTGCTGTTTCTGCACTTTTTTAGTTTTCGAATTATTTATCTGTATGGGACAGACGGACGGACGGTCGGGACCTGTATTGCGGCCTGTTGGGACAGCTAAGTTAGCCAAGGTAGCTGATAACCAGCATAATATTTTATGACGTATTTTACGCGATCGTTGGGCGATATGTAGCGCATTCTTCTTCTGCAGTAATCTGTAAAGGATCTGACGCGGTCTTATCTGAACTAACTTTGGAAAAGTGCTAAGCTTTGCGCGAACGTTATTGCTGTTTATATGCATCGTGTTTGTTGGCTAGGCTATGCTTCGAATTTCTGGTTACGGCTCAGTATTATGTATTGTTCAGTGAACGCTTTCAGCGGTTGAATGTTATTTCTGTCGGTGTCCGACAATAGGTCATTGTTTGATGCTTTCGTATTTATACCAATTGTCCGTACGATTCTCGTTCTAGCTGAAGAATGCGGGAAAGCTAATGAACATATGGTACGCGAGCCACGCCGGGGAATTGGCAAATCCTCGGCAACTTTTTTTGCATATAACCTATTGCCAGTGCAGCTAGCTATCTGACGCTGACGTAGGTAGGGTCGGTAAATTGTTTTTGAACCTCGTGATCGTTTAACCTTTAAAACGCAGCGCCAGCTTGCGCCAGCTGCTGACGTTAGACTACTATCGCATCACCTGTTGCCAAACGACGTGTGTTCAGGGTTCCTGCCTACATGTAATCGATAAGTCGCGTTGGCGCGCGATATACCTCCAGCGTATTTGTGTTTGGCTATGTATCCGTATCTGTGCGTTTTTCTGTATACATCGATCGGCCTATCGATTGGCGGCGACGACGCTGTTCGTGAGTGCTGCTGACATTTTATTCGAGCTAAACTGCCGTAGCAGCAGCGCGTCCTGAGTTTTTTTTCCCGACCGGTGAATAGAGATTCAGCGCACAATGACTTCATTACGTCCCGTGTCGAACGAAGGAGATTTATGTTTTTATCTCTGTTTGTCTGTGCGTGTGTACGTGCTAGATTATCTAATGGCTTTCGAACATGAACGGACTTGGATAAAATTTTTCAGGATGATAGCCTGGCAAAAGTAACAGCAAATATATTTCGGAACTTACATATTATAGACACGTGTGGCCTAAGTTGGTGCAGGTCTGGGAAGGTTCGAGGATACATGTGCTCTAAAATAAAATACGCTGAAATACTGCATATTTTCCACCAAAAATAGAATACGCGTTATACGTGACCTCAAACGAGCGTTGAGGCGTGGTATGTGTTTTGGTGCGTGTTTGGCGTGTCTGGATGTTGATTATTTAGCTAGTTTGTTGACACCGGTCGACGATGCCAGTCTGTTTCTGCCCATCATTGTCCAGTGCGGCATTGCTGTTGCGTGCGTGGAGACGCCTTGGCTGGGTGTGCGCTATTGCTCAATGCTCTGCCGAGTGCCGCCCACCGCGCCCTAGGTTTCTTTGGCACAGACAAGAGTGTAGTACACACGCCCGAGCGACTCAACCCCGGTGATATAACGGTTCGTCTTCGTCTGGAGGGTCAAACTGCATGCATTGCGTCACGCCGTCTATTTCCATGAATCAACTCGAAGCGTATGCTCACCGGGCGCTCTCCCGCCTTGCTGATGCATACTTAATTCGCGCCGCCTGCCCCGCGCTATTGATTTACTGCTAGCTGGGACAAGTGGCATGGGCGGCGCTCATTTTGCTAATTGCAGCCCGTTACATCGTCATTCACAGTGTATCGTATCGTAAAATTTATAGCGCCGAAGAGAACGAGTTCAGTGGCGTCATTTTAGTAAGTCATTGGGGTCTGCAACAGTCAAAGATTCGATTTATTGCGAAAAAAATAAAATGAAAAATTTACGGGTGTCCGAACTCCCCTTCTAACCCCCTTTTAAATGACGCCCCTGCACGAGTTCGTTACAATGTCAGTACCTACGTCGATCGAAGATAAAAGTCATGACAGATCACAGTTGGTGTTTAACAAGAAATTTGAGCAAAGCTCACGAGACGCGCGAAAGCCTATAGCATTTCCAGTTCAGTAGTTATAGTTTCGAAAATTGCATATCACTTGGACTCGGCCCATCGGGACCCCAATACACATCAGCCATAGGCGCGTGTGGCGTTGGCGACGGTGGCGCCTCCTTGTGAATGATAAAGACTTGCGCAGCCTCATATCGCGAAAAAAAATCGGTTAAAACCCCTATTTTGGCGTTCAAGGTCATCCAAGGTCACTGAATTCAGCGCCAATGTATCCCGGTGCATTCCCACCCGTCGCCGCTTTTTTCAGCGTATGCGGCGTTGCTGCTTTCTTGCCGATTGCCGCATATACCATAGATTTGCTTGCCTCCGGCTCCCGTAGTTGCAGACTCCGTGCATGGTGGTCATAGCCCCTGCGGCTACAATTTAGGGGACGACGCCCTCCAAGGCATTTTGTTTCTTGACGACGAATTTTTTGGCCAAGAAGTCCAACATCGAAATAAGCCATTTTTTGCATCTCGTATACGTATGCAAGTGAGCTTGCTGTTTTTACTCAGACTGGGTTCAGAGGGAGAAGTAAGAGAGAAAAGCGAATTGAAAGAAGCGAAGAGCCCCACACTGGTTTGCAAAAATGGGCGCCTGTGCTGAGCTGCGCTATCACCCAGAGAGAGCAAAGAATGGAATGATAACGTTATGGACGACAAGGCAGACGGATAGACAGTCAGACGCGAGTTGTCGGCGGATTCCAGACAGTCTGACGCTCAGTCGCACACCCGCGTTCCAGTTTCGCCGTCAGTCATTCTTTTGACTAGCTGCAGCGCGCTATATTTTTGAACACAGACGTAGCGCGCCGCAGATCACGGGATTTGTCACTGTCAGACTGGCCTTATGCTGTAGCAGATTGATGGACCGTGGATCCGAAAAAAACATCGCTGTATTGATAAGTCTGCGTATCGTTCGCACATGTAGCTGAAAGGATGAGCTTTCAAAAATGTAGCGCGTGCCTCTGTTGCGAATACGGCACTGATTTACGGTACACAAATTCTTTTGACATACCGAATGGGACGCGCTATAATTTTTTTTAGCGCGAGGTACAAAACTGTTTTTAAGTTGCGCTGTAGCGTCAAGGTTAGTCAAGACAAAATCCCGGGAATGATCACATAGCGTTTAAAAGTATCAGTGGTTTACGCGTACGGCAGACAAGTTAGGCCTACGCTAACTTCTCAGCACTTTTAGTGTGGTGAAAGCATAAATTGTCCATGTGCATTGTCTGGTCGAGTTGATTTATTGCATGTAAAAAGCAGATGCGACCCGCGGGGAGGGTGGTAGCCGGTTTGCGGTCTCGGTGTCTAGTTTTATGTTGCATTTGTCTGCAATGAACATCGGTCGAGGTCGCGCATTGCCGATGTTATGGCGAGACGGACGGCTATTAACCGGGAACGAATGCTTACCGAATCAGTACTCGATAAACGCTATTGGAATGGATATCAGTTTTCACTGATCGCCTAAATTCTGCAACACTTTTGCGCCGTATATACCTAGTAGGCGCACGTGGTTTATAGTGGTTAATTTATTAGAGTAACTTTCAGGTTGTGGTTGAAATCTCAGGGGGCGTAATTTGCAAGCAAATTTAAGCAAGTTGCTAACCTGTGCATGCTCAGGTCAGCTCAGCCTGCTTCCCTCAGCGAAAAAGGAAACGACGCATGATAGCTTACCGGTTATGGGGTGACGTGACTCATTGGAGCGGTGTTATGTTTGCTGGCTGCACCGCGGGTCCGACTGCAGTGTTCGCTGGCGCGGGCAATGGATGGCCGCATGGTGCGCTGTGGTATTATTAGCTCATGCCAATCAGCTGCCACGTCCGAGATTGTAAAGCGCTTCTGGTTGCGAGTCTGACTCGTGTAAGCAGCGCTGTGTTACGAGGTCGTGGACTTTATCTGTTATGTTACACACAGTAGTCCTAGAATGCTGAGCGTTTCCGTTCGTTAGGCTTGTGTTGCGAGGCAGCGGCAGCAGCAGCTGGCTGCTAGTGACCTGAGCGTGTTTGTCTGACATTGTTGGCAGCCGGCCAACATGGTTGGATTCAGCGGCTGACCTCTCTGGCACGCTGCCAACTGACGGACGACCAGACTCCCTGCCATTGGTCGTCGACCGACTCCGGTCATCTATTTTTAGCCGCTACACGGCGTCGGTTGCCGGGAAAAGAAGTTCCTCCCCCTTTTCCTCCCTATTCCTGCGTACCCCTACTCGCCCGTCTCCCCGGCGCGCTGCCTTCTGAATCAATACAAGCCCGGGCAAGGTCGCGTGTCCGTGCGTCCTTGGCGCCGAGCCCGTCTAGTCCGCATTGGTCAATCCATGACCACCCTGGACGATCACGCTAGTCACACACTCGGTCGTGCTCAACTGCCGTGACGTCTGTGCTGTGGCGCGAAATCCACTTACTTCGATTTGCATCTGGATTTGTCGTACGACAGGCTGTACGATGCGGAAAAAATCGAAAGTAGTGGAGTTTGGGCATATGCTTTTCCATCCAAACTTCACTTATCTTTAGTGAACTTGTAGCTGAAAACAGTAATTAATGAACGCTGTGAATTCATCACGGTTGCAATCTTTATTATATAGTTTTGGATTTTTTTACGTTTCAGCCAAGTCCACAGAAACAGATCGAAGTGTTGGAGTTTCGATCGGACGCCGCGCCACACATTCATCAGATGCACGAAATTGAAAGTTTCGCGACAGGCATAAAATATCGTATTGGACGCACGCTGCCGACATCGATTATGATGATTACTGTCGCCGTGCGCTGTCTGGAACGCGTGATTGCATCGTCTGCACTGCGATGAATGACTAGTAGCCGACCTGCTTACCATATACAGTCATTTCCAGTTAGTTTATCTCTAGTCTGAGTCTCGGGGACTGATTAGCGGACAAATGTTTATTCGGATGTGAGACTGAGAACTTGAGAAGTGTTATCTATGCAGGCGGGTGCATGAGTGACTCACGCGCACTTGTGGAACGTGTGACTGCGACGTAGTCGTGACTCGTGAGCCGGTGTGAGCGTATTTTATCACGGCTTAACTGTTTTGTTTGTTTTCTCAGAAGCTTAATCGTTTCGTGACGCTTTTACAATCGTTTTTATCTGGCAGACCCGTAAAAAATTAACTGGAAAACATTTTTTAAACCAAAGTAACCAAATGTTTTGTAGTTGGGGAGGAGTTAATCACTGGCCTGGTAAAAAGTAATTCCAGGAAAGAGAACGTATGTGAAATATGCTGCCGAGTTGATGACTGGTCGCTGTATCGTGTGTCGGGGGTTGTGACGACGTTTGCGTTTGCAGTGGACGTATCGAAAATGTTGGTTTTGCTGCTGGTAATATTCATTTGTGCAGCTAAGTATTCTATTAACATTGCTGTGCCGCGATATGCGTCTTGTGTGCTGAAGTGATGTGCCGTTTCGAAACTCACTTGCTATGATTATAAGGTTGATTTATATGCAGTTCGTGATTTATTGCGAAGACTTTCATGTTAGTTACAGCGTGTGTGTTGCTGTATGCTCTGACAGGTACGCGAGTGTACAGTCCGCCAGAGTGGGTGCGGTGTCGTCGGTACAATGCCACCCCGGCCACGGTCTGGTCCATCGGTGTCCTGCTCTATGACATGGTCTGTGGCGACATTCCATTCGAGTCGGACGAGCAGATTCTGCGCGCCAACGTCGTCTTCCGCAAACACGTCTCACCAGGTGAAAGTAGCGAATTAATCATCCCCGTTTGGAAAACTATATCGGACTTCTCAGTGGCGACATATTTTACGGCCGTCCGCGTTACTTTTCTATCTCGAAATTGGCACACCGGTTACTCCTGCCCCGTGGAACGTTCAAGCTACTTTTGGTTTTTCTGTGCCGTTTTCGACTTAAAAGCCCGACAGGACAGACGGACGAGCAAGACGCATATTGCGGCCTGTTAGGATGCTACAAAAAAATTTTGTTACTAAACAGTGAGCGGCTAAACGTGACTCTTTTGTACTATAATTTTTTTATAATATCCAATGATTGTAAGCTACGTCACAGAAAAAAAATAAGTTCAATCTTTGAGCCTTCACCTTACGTACACTGGCTTGAACGTGTGAGGTGAAATGTTAGCAGCAGCAGTGTAATTGTGACTGATGGTGTTATATGTTTGTGTGTGGTTTGTAGGGGTTCGTGATTTGATCCACCAGTGCTTGTCCATTCGACCATGTGACCGACCAACGCTCGAGGCAATTCTACGACATCCGTGGATGTCCGTGAGTGACCTGCCTTCCTGCAAGTCCTCCTCCAGCCTACTATGACTGTTTAGCCACTCTGACTGTTGCGCGGAGTTGCCCATCATCATCCGTTAATTTATTAGGTTATTTTCTCGTCGTCTCGGTGGCGGTTGGACAGTTGCTTCGACTACGTTTACTTACTTATTGTTGGGCTGGATCTGGTCAGCCTTGACTGTTGCAACAACTCACTTCGTTGCGGACCGTTAGGAAATTGATTGAATGAATGATTGATTGATCGATTGTTTGTTGTTTGTTTGTCCGAGCGTATTTTGCGCCCTGTACATAGCTTAGTTATGCCGGTAACTTATGTTGATTTATTGAGAGTATCTGCCTCATCTGTTATAGTGTACACTGTTAGTGTTTTTTGCCCGATATGATGAATATGAATTATTATTACCTGGGCCGAAGCGAAGTTAAGATTTTGGTTCTGTTTCTGGGTGGGTCTTTTTGCCTGTGTGTCAACTGGGTTACTGATGAAATTAAGAACCGATTTTGGTAGAAATTTTGTCAAGGGATTGGGTATGGCGCAAAGGGGATGTGATTAGATTTTGGCAACGATCCGGTTTGATTTATGTATTCTGAATCATTTTCAGTGCTCTTTAATGTTATGAGATAGCGGTTGTATTAACTTCCCTGTATTCACCAGTTGGCACCACTGTTCTCGGCGAAGGTTTGAGATGTCTGATCGCTTCTATAGTTACGAATTCCATTTCCGAAATTCCTCATGTCTGCGAATTATAAAGCGCTCAATTTTGGAGGTGCATAAACGTCAAATTCTGCCATGTATCTTGGTGTAAGATAATAAGCGTACCAAACACAAGACCATTTCGTTACATGCCAGAATTGAATATAGGTTTTAAGTGTCGTGTGTGCATGTATGTTCGTGTTGTGCTCATTATTTATTACGAGTGTTTCGTCTTTAAATTAAGAAGATAGCCCTAAGGTTGTTGGTGCTAATAGTAGCCATATTGTTTTTTGTCTTAAAGTGTCAAGCGTTTTGATTTCGATGTAGTAGGCGTAATTCTTGTTGTCGGATACACAGTGTACTCGTGGTTAGGTCTATTTGGACGTACTTTGTGTGCTGTAGGTAAATAATGCGTATAATATGAATAGTATAAGGTCGTTCACAACCACGGCAGCACTGTTGTTACAGAAATCATATTTACGTTTTTAAAGAAAACACATCTTCCGTTCTATTCGTATGTCTTAATTGTTACGCAATCGTCCTAATAGACCGTATTACGGCTCTTAACACGTCCGTTTGTTTGTTCCGTATGGGCTCTTAGCTCTAAAGCACAAAGGCTTATGGAAATACCAAAATTCAGTGGCTTCTATCTCTAGGCCTATACCTGGTGGGCACAGCTTGCGCCCAGTGAAAAATGGGGGGGGGGAGTTTTGATAAGGTTGCAGATCAAAACTTTCCCCTATTTTCACTGGGCAAACTACACCCTTAACAAAACTTTCTCCCTAGAGGGAAAGAAGCCCAAAGCAGACGGGAAAACTCGAGTCAGAACTGGGGGGGAAGTTGCGCCCGATTTCGATTTCAGATTTGGGGGATAAAAGCCACTGCCAAAATTGGTGTGATAGTTTCCCACGACGGGAGTAAACGGCGTGCCATTTTTCAGCTCAAAAGTCCAGGGGTATGATTAAGCAATGCAGTGTTCGAGTGCATATAGCTAGGCGGACAGTCGCATAATATAATGTCGCCACTGCGCTGACGTAATCGTTTGTTCTAAGGCGTTTTAAGTTAACTTATGGTAGGATCCGAGGACCTATATTTATGTAATGTACTTTGCGTCGTGGTCGTTATGCATGTATGTATAATGTATGCTAATGAGCAGGTGTTTATGCTAATTGCACTGGTTACGGCTTCATTTGCTAGGCTACAGTCGCAGAACGTTTGGCTTTTGCTTTATCAACTTTGTAATAAACTGCCATCTGCGTCAGTCGGCTGTCTTTATCGTGTCTTGAAAACCACTAATCATTAAATTCAACTTAATCATGCTATAGATCGCTGATAGCATAATTCTGTAAATTGAGCTCAACTGAACTATAAGATCACGAATGGCCAAGTCATGCAGTCTGCTGTACAAGCTGATTACTGAAACACGTGTCGTTTCTTAGTCAGATTTAGGCTAAGTGCAGAAAAGAAAATGCGTTTATGTTTGGTGTTTAAGAAAGAGTCTTTGTAAACTTCATAAAAACAACATATAAAACGATTAGTTAGCTTTCTTTTTGGCATAGTATTTTCACTAGGCCTACATGTATTTAATAGATGACTTGGATTGAATTTTAAGTAAGATATATGGAAATAGGGCCTATACATTATATCTACTCGGTAGTGAGAACTGAAGAACAGACGGAAAGGCCTTTACACGGTATATGTGATTTAATGATTTGAGAAATTAGCTAAGTACAATGTGTGAATTAGAAGCCTATGCAACGAACATGGAGTCAACATTAGTTGCATAATATTTAGTTTTGAAGCAAACGAGCACTCTGTGCTACCTGCTGACAATTAATGCCTGCTTGTAAACCATCTGTCAATGAGCGCTCTTAGAGTTGTGACAAAAATTCACTTGATCGTGCACAAACTGAGTAAATTTTCTAATACAGTGTAGTATTCGTCTGCTGATAACCGCTGGTTCATATCTAGATACTCTGTAGCGACAGGTTTATGATTCTGTAATAAGTGGGCCTATGATGTTAGTTCCTGGAACATCTGAATAGTGAATAGCGTAGCCTCTAAAACTAAATAAATATGCTAATTTTCAAAAGGGCCGTTAACGTCAGTTTTACGGTTACGCTATACCTACGTAATCTAAATGTGGACCAGCTGCTCTTTTGGTCCGCAACTTGAACTAGGCCTGCTGTTTTTTAAGAAGTAGGCTAAGTAAGAAGGAAGCGTTTAAAGTGCGTCTAGATGCCGACGCACTTTGCCAAAGTCAACAATCGTCAAAGACTGTGATCCACGAGTTCCGTGCGCGAGAAATGACTCAAGACCAAACCGATTGACATTCAGATCTGGAAAACGTTAGGCCTACCAAGATGGATTCAATTTGCACCATATTGCTTCAAAATAAAAAAAAAACAGATTTAAAAAACCTGGGATACAACCGTACAACGTTGGTCGTCTACGTCGCTTACGTTTGGCCAAAATTGCGAACAATAAAATTACGCAGAATCACTAAAACGCAAAGTTCCACATGCAGGCAATATGCACGGGTCGGCTGGTACGATGGTGTTGTACGTATAATCAGTTTACGACGAATAGGCCTACGTTCTATTGCCCCCGTCTAGTGAAGTGCGAACGCATAAAACTGGAAATCAATAACTGCGAACTCTTTGACTGACAGAACAACGACTTCCGTGCAGCCTCGCATTGCAGCAACGCGCAGGGGGCACACTCGCAGACAACGTTATTGCTTTACCGCTACGACCTGTCTCTCTAGGGCTGGGCTACCCGAGTAATTTGTCACCCGAGTACTCTTCTCATGGTTAAATTGAAAAAAAAACTGTTTCGATGAAAATTGAAATTAACGGTCTACAATATTTTTTACAGTTTCAGGAAATTTGTGAGACTATAAAGCGTAAAGTTTGTCACTGCTGATCACTAGTTAATTTGCGTTTAGTAGATGAGTAAAAAATTTAGTAAGCAAGTGAACATAGTTATAAATCTGTAATAGTACGCTACACATATGCAATTAACTAATTATATCCGTTGTTTTTGAATGCAATTTTATCAAACATTTGCGCTAGTTCTTGCAAACATTGTACACTATAAAATTTATTTTTGATCAATCAAATAGCTAAATAGCAGAAACTCAGTAACTTGAACAGTTTCAGTCGTTTATACAAATTTACTCTAATTATTGATTAAATCTTAACTTTGTGACGCATTTATTCGTTGAGTTTGAGATTAGTATTTGCAATTTTTTTATGGAACAACATTTCTTGAAAAGTTAATTATATCCCGTGCGAGTACTCGAGTACGAAGTATCGCTCGAGTCGAGTTGAGTACTGGGCACACCTCTCTCTGCCAGTCTCCGACAGTGACCACGTCCTACCAATAAGCTACCGCACACACCGGTAATAAACGCGTCTTTCCTCTGCGCGCCGGTGTCACATTAAAATGTCTCCCCCATAAAAATCCGCGCGCGGGAAGAGATAATCACGGATTTGATATGACTCCTTTTATTAAAATATCGCCGGCCACATAAAAAAGTCTCCCCATTATAGGATTGCCCCATAAGTCTTCCCCGGCCGACAATTTACCGGTAAAAATCCGTCTCGCCCGGGCGGAAGCTGGGCGGGCGGAATTTTGGCGGGAGATTGTCGGCCAAAGAGACTTTTCTGGAGGGAGGTCCTATAATGGGACACCGGCCCTCCGTGTGTTCCGGTGGTGAACTGGCTGTGCCAGACAGACAGTAATGGCATCATCATAACTCGCAGATTATTGAACAGTCCTCACTGACACCGCACGGCGTCGCCACCGGTCTCCTCGTGTGCCAGTTCCAGGCCGTGATTGCTAGCCGCCGACGCGTGAAATCTAACTGCGATATTGTCATGACATTGTAGCTTCCGTTTCCACATTTCTTTTTATTGACCACTATTTCAGTAGCACGGTCTTTATCGTTTTCGCGACATCGATAATGCTTAAATGCCATGATGTGTGCTGTATGTGTAACGGTACGACGTTGACACGCGATCTCGAGATCGTTGCTTCGACTTTTGGACGTCGGGACGCAATCAAGTAGTTATACTACTTGGGCTAGATGGGTGACTGTCTGCGGACAGGTAAACTATCCCAATATAAACCACTAAGATCAACTCAACCTTCCATCCCTTCGGAATAAACAAATCGAGTACCGGCCGGTCTGGCTGTGGTTTAAAACGTTCACCTGTGTCGGGTGGCAGGTAACAGTGTGATGATGTGATCCCCATATGGCAGGTGATGCTCCATTGCTTTGAGATGGTTTCCCATGAAAAACTATACTGTTTTAAAATACCACGTTGACGTAAATGTTAAACAAAATCTGCTATCAGGCATACGGATTGAATAATTGGATGTGGGTCAGCAAGCACGTCATCATATGGATTGGGTTGGATTGGATTTAGTCAACTAGACCCACGTACGTCCAACTCTGTTAGAGCATTCGGTTTCGGTGTCTGAATTTTCACATTTTTGTCTGGACATAACAAGGCGGGAGCTCGGGGCGTGGCTTCGCTGAGTCCCCGGTAATCCGAACGATATCAGACTGTTCGTTTCCGGTTGAGCGACTGTCTGACGGCGCCCGGATGTGGACGCGTGGGCGGCGCCTGAGCGTACGTGCGTGAATGTATTTCCGGTACCAACTGTGTGTCTATACGCGAGTCACAGGAAACAATTACCCCCCTCGCCTCAGGCAGTCTAATTGTAAATTAACGACAACGAATCACACGTCTCATCGTGACTCACTGGCGCCTCGCTGCACCTGCACAATAAACCGCTCGGTCTTCTTTTTACCCCCGCGAGGAGCTTTTTACGACCTGATAGGAAATCGTATCTCTCTGTCTGTATTAAAGTGTATTATATAGACAATAGGCCTCTGTGAAGAACATATAGAAACAAGCTCATATGAAACTTTGCAGGTGGTAGCCTAGTGGGCCTACAGGATACGAAGCTAAGAAATAAAAAAAAGTGATGAAGAAAAACTATACAAATCCAGGTTATGTCTGGTGAATATTTTTGTCTGCTATTAAATGTCGTTTCTGAGCAAGAAAATATTACGTCTTAAAGCCATCACTGCGAAATTTCGTGACCCTGATTTGCTGATGATTATGCAGCCATTGCAATAGGCCGTATTAAAGTTCTTATCCGTCCGTCTGTACTAGCTCTTGTTATCAAAAACCAAAGGCTTTGAGAGACCAAAATTGTGTGTGCAGCAGTAACTGGTATTCTAATTTTCAGTGTGGTTAACGGCCGAAATTAGGATTAACGTCCAGACTGTACAACTCGCGCTAGCGAATGGCTGCACAGTATGTCAATACTAGGCCGTATGGAACGCCGTTTTACTATTTAATCCAGAATTCTTGACATGTACATATCACGAATTCAATTCATGATATCATAAATTGAATTTATATCATGAAATAAATTCATGATATCACGAATTCGAATTCGTGATATGTACATATCAAGAATTCTGGATTAAATAGTAAAACGGCGTTCCATAAGGCCGGACTTTCTTCCAAAATGTGGCATTTGCGTTTTAAGAGACACTGTGATTAATATTTTTGTCATTTGGGATATAATGATATAATTGACAATTTTAAGTTGATGTTTTCGTAATATTTTATGCATTTTATCATACTATACACACGCATATTATACAGCTTACCTTGTTGCTGTCACTTGTGTTCTGCCGTTGTTTCAAAAAATTGCACACTGCATTGTAATGTAATCTATTTTCAAACAATATAATATTATATTTAGTCCGTCAATTTCATGTCCGGCATTTTCAGTCAACTCGTCAAAACGTACGAAGGGGCCTTGCGTTGGGTGCGTTGCGTACGTTGTTCATCATCATCATCATCGACAACCGTGGGCTCAATGCCCGTTGGTGTCTGACGCCATTCTTACTATCGCTGCCCACCGCTGCCTATCTAGGGCAGCGTGGCTTAACTCCTGCAGGGTTGTCCCACAC
>Ga0209671_1001144_pt1 | contig 21155 bp, 13 predicted proteins | sample WorMetHERISLAND2_2_FD_187401 | JGI IMG/M metagenome (GOLD analysis project Ga0209671, IMG submission 187401) | Marine gutless worms symbiont microbial communities from Max Planck institute for Marine Microbiology, Germany - Olavius geniculatus... | ecosystem: Host-associated > Annelida >... | reverse complement strand
GATCAGACCTAGGCCGAATTTTATAATGCCGGTCCGAAATTTCCGGGGGCCCTCCCCCAACAAATTTTATGGGCCAAAACATGCAAACTTTGGCCCGATTTCGGTCGACTTCAAAGTTCGACGGCGAATATCTGCGGAACGGATGAAGATATTCAAAATCAGACAAGTATGTCATCTACCACGATTCGTCCCGCGTTCAGCGAAAAAAGTTCGGTGAAAATTGATGGAGAAATTTCGGAGATCTAGAAGTGTGATTATACCCACCCAAATCGACTGTTTCGGAAGACGATATTTCGGCCCCTTAAGGGGTGATGCGTCCCCAAATTTTTACATACGCTAAAGAATAACCAAGTCTTGCTAGCGCACACCCAACGGAGACGGGGGTTTCTCTTACAATTTTTTTTTTCAAAGGGGGACCTGAATTGGCTTAAATTTCAGCAAGTGCGCGTCCTTCATCATCATCATCATCATCATAGCTTTGGCGGTAGTGGGAGTAGTCTCACGATACTTTGCCACATGACAAATCTTAAGATGGGCATTATCACTTTTGTACAAATTTTTAAGGGCCTGCACCCCAGAAATTTTGGAGGGCAAAAAGTCAAAAATTCGGCCCAATTTTGGACAACTTTCGAATTTGACCGTGAATATCATAAAAACCGATTGAGGTATATATGAAAAATCGGAAACAAACTTGATTGACCATTATCTTTGCTGGTTTTAACCAAAAAATTGGTGAACTTTGGTCTACTAACAAAAAAGTTACAGACACGGATTTTGACCCACCCTAAGTCGACAATGCGTGTTCTGCGTATGCTAATGCATTTGACTTCGGGCCACGTGACTTTGCTGCGGGGAAATTTCAACCCTTGTAAATTAACCCTCAAATCGGACTCAGGGCGCCGGGCGGACTCACGTTGGGCTTTGCCCCAAATTTCTAGTATTTGCATGTTTTTATACTAATTCGAGTAATTCATCAAACAGCGGGTTGGTGGCGTGGCGTAGCGGTAACGCATTGTGTCCGATAAACGGAGTTGATTTACACTGGGCCGGGTTAGTACTTGGATGGGAGCAGGGTAACTATCTCGATATGTAACCAGCCACCTAGGTCAACTCAGCCTTTTATCACTCCGGGGTAGGTTAATCGAGTACCAGTCGATTTGGCTGGGGTTAAAGCGAGGCGAGTTCACCTGTGTCGGGTGGCAGGTAACATTGTGCGATCTCATATTGCAGGTGACGCTCTGCAGCTCTGAGACGGGTTTTCTATAGAGCTATACACCACCTTTAACGTTTGACTGCGTGACCACTGAGCAGCCCGACTCTGAACCGAACTGACCAATAGCCTATGTCTTGAAACATTGCAACAGGTTGTTTTCTAGACACATGATGTGGCATACGTCAAATAACTGTCGGACCTATCAGTCAGAACTTGTCCAATAAAGCAATCAATCATCACTGGGAATGGCGTTCGGGATGTTCTATGCATGGCGAATGGTCTGCTGTTCAATCATCGTTTAAGTTAATAACAGTTCTGCCTTTGAGCGAAAAACGTTCTTCATTCACAATGCTAATCATAATAGCCTATGTGTCACCTCTGCGGTGACGATGCGAAAGATCGCGCCTAAGGACAAAAGCTATGGCAAGTGAGTAAAAATTGTTCAGACCTTAAAAATGTACCAAAAGTCGTTTCGTGAGAGAAAAGCTAAAAACTAAAAAAAAGAGGACGGTACACAGGAAAAGGTAGGAAAGGTCGCTCCACAGGGACAACGTCTCACTGCGCTGACTACTATTACGAGACTTCAATGTTTAAACTTATTGTTACGTGTCCTTGTAGTCTTAGGACTTAACGCCACGCTAAAGTTGATTCGTCCTTCATCATCATCAACAGTCGGCGCTATATTATTTAAGCGTTGTCGGCGTCTTTCTTGTTCATTGCGTTTTCCTGTACAATTGATTAGACTAAGTAACATCATCAAATTTATTTTATTCATATGCACTTACTTCGTTTTACTGCGACAACTAAGAAAGATAAAGCTCTTCAAAAACAGTTCGTAATTTATTAACGCTGTCCGTATTATACAGAAAAAAGTAATGAAGATAAACGCAAGATAGTTCAAGATACCAGACGATGCAAAGCGTCAAGTACCGGCATTCGAAAATGTGTCTGAAACTTGCGTAAAGCGACGTCGATGTGCATTCCACTCAAGTCGATTTGTTGAGCAAAACTCCTGTCACAAAAAAGTTCATACGCTGTTGTGACGTATAGTCACACTTAAAATTGGTTTTACAGCATAATGTTTCAGCAGTAACATTATCGCATCTTACGCAGACATGAAATGTCGATCGTAAGTAACGTAATAGGCTAAATGATGTGAGCGACGCTAACAGAAAATGTGCACAGGTCGGCCATTTTGCCGTACACTATCAATTTATTTGGCGTTATCACAAATACGGTTTATTTCTTAGATCCACTCATATGATTACTGTTATTAGCAGCAGCAACAGCAGCAGCAACAACAACGACGACGAAAGATGACGACGACCGTCATTAGTAAGCCTACTAAGGCTACTATTGCACGTGCAGGGACATAGACCTAGCTGGTCACTGGAGCGTGAACGTGAAACTGCTGCTGCTGGGCTGAAAAAGAAGAAGTTTATTATTGCAGCGCAGAGTCAGTCAGCGCGCACGCGACCGAGTGGAGCGGCAGGAAGATGCAAGTGCAAGTCGGCTAGTTGTTGAGATAACAACAGTTGACCCGCGGACTGACCGCCGGTGTGGTCAGCGCACGGGTACTGAGACGATGTATGCACCTTCTTTAACGTTGTATTAAGACCATTCGTGCACTTTTGCCATCAGTGCATTAGGCCGCATAGTGCGAAAAAAGGCAAGAACAAAAAATATATCACTTTGTTCTCGTTATATATGTTGCCAGTAAGTTTTAGACCTAATGCTGTCTGTGCAGGCCTAGTTAGTTTACTTTGCACTTCTTCTAGTCGTCTGTTGGCCGCAAAAATAACAAATAAAACTAACTCGTGTCATCCGCTCTCGTGTCATTGTCACTCCTGTGCTTAGTGCACGAATCGTCCCATAATCAGCGCACATGCCTAGCATGATTCAGACAGACAGATGCGTGCATCTGCTGACCATTACACTGACCAACTGACCGCTATCTGAAGCGCCTTGGGCGCCATACGTGAACAAACATACGGCACGTGCTCCAGTGCCAGTGCAGTCAGCAGTTACCAGCCATGGATGTCAGTCAGTCAATATGGCGACGGGATCGACAACACAAAGCGCCAATTTGTTTGACTGCAGCCAGGGCTGTATTCCTATTTAAAGGGCGGGGGAAAGGGGTTAGCGGATTCAACCCCTTCCCGGAAATGTTGGGAAATTTCAAAGTAATGTGACATTTCTATGTACAACAGTTCACATTTTTTTTTCTGCTCACTTCGCTCGCAGATTATTATACATTCATCCTTATTCACCACGTCGAATGGTAGCAATATTACAACATATTAACAATATAAACAAACAAGAAAAAACACGTGTCAATAACTGACAAAAACTGAGTGATCATATGTCCACTTCTAATTACCCGAACAAAATTTATATCAACGCTTTACTATTATTTGTACCTCCATTTTTAAATTTGTTCCGCCGCCCTTGTTTGCCTTTATTGTTTAAACTGCATGCACTGAATTTGGTCAATTAATTCCTAAGAAAATAATTAAAACTGTTGCCATCAGATGTCATATTTAAAGCTAAACTGTACCGAATTCGATTTTGGCTGCGGCTACGCCCTATAGATCCCTCTCGGAGAGCTAACAGCGCTCCCCAGACTCCCTAGCTGGATTTGAGCGGTCCTACTTCTGAGGGAAGGGAAGGCAAAAGAGAAAGGGGAGGGGAGCGTAGAAAGAGAGGGATAGGGGAAAGAAAAGGTAATGTCACCCCCCTAATGAACAAATATTATGCCTAGGCGTGGTGTAGTGGTAACGCGTCTGATCCAATCAGCGAAGTTACTGTACGCCGGGCCCGGTTAATACTGCGATGGGTGACTGCCTGTGGGCAGGTAAACCATCTCGGGATGTAACCAACCGCCTAGGTCAACTCAACCTTCCATCTCTCCGGGGTAGGTAAATCGAGTACCGGCCTATTTGGCTGGGGTTAAGGCGGGGCGCGTTCACCTCTGTCGGGTGGCAGGTAACACTGTGTGATCACATATGACAAGTGACGCTCCGTAGCTCTGAGATGGGATCATTATGAGCTATATGCACCTTTAACCTTTAACTTTTAACCTTTAGGCTTCGGCCCTGGCTGCAGCAGTCAAGTCGAGAGCGTCGAAATGCAGCAGGCGCGGCATAGCCTACTGATCGCATAGCACCTGCAGTTGCTTACTGCGGTAGGTAATAGCCGATCGATTACAGGACCGACATGCAGACATTGCAAACTTCTAAAATACTAGTTTTTACGTATCCCGATATATCGTGTTGCGAACCCGATGAGCCTAACTAAGGTCTTGCATACTCTGAAAGAGTACAATAACATATATCACTGAAAACGTAATATTTCTTGTTTTTTCCACAGAGGTCACCCACCACGCCAAAGTTACCGGGGCAAGGGCAAATCAAAACCGCCCCCCCATTATAATGTAAGGTTACCTCTTTGTGGGTATGACTATGTCTAGAATCTTATAGTCTTGCACTATCGTTCCAGCAGTGCGTGAAGCGCCAATGTAAGCAGCTAAACTAGTATACCTCAGAAGCTGCGTGAGAAACGGCGTTGGAATGCCACCCAGGTAGTCGCCAATCATCTGTTTGCTGATACCTTTGCGCGCAATGAGGAACTTGGCGGTGGCAGCCGGTCGGCCGTCGAGAAACTGGCGAGCTGTCAGGTAGGCGATTCCTCGCTCGGGATCTCTGCAGCGCATGCACAACGTGACAATAAGCATTTGCAGCTAATTTCGACGGTTTTACCCGGTGCAGCTTCCAGAATTTTGTTGTAAGAGAACCACAACAGAGGGTGCGAGAAAAATGAGGCGCCAAAAACGCCAGAAAAGCAAAGCGCTGGATACAGCTGCGGTGTCCCTTTCTCCAACGAAACAGTGCTATTCTCAACAAGAAAGGCCCAGCCAACGCAAAGGAGAACGCGCAACAGCGGTGCATGTTTGAAAGCCCGGTGCGACCAAAATCTAAGCTCATCCATCCTAGCAACGATGTTTTTACACTCGCCAGAGAGCGCCAGACGGCATGACCGGTCTCGCTTAGCCGTATTGGCTTAAAATTCAAATTTTCTTCACCCCCTCTCATTTAGCGTCCTCGTTCGGGGTGACCCCTTTCGAATTAACTAAAAAGCTTTACGGATCCTGAAACTAGAGTCTTCCAGGCAGCCGACGGTGAAGAATTGGTGATCCTAGCTTGCACCGTTTTTGACTGATCCACCCGTGTAACGGACGGACGGACGGACAGACAGAATTGCGATGGCCAAGACGCGCTACAGCAGTAGCTGCTGTTGCACGTAAATTGATTTCTTTTTTCTGATAATCTTTAATTCACCGATGATGGCAGACAAACACATAGAATAACACAATAGCAACACAGAAAAAAAAGAAAGTACATATATAGTAAATGGCGTATTTTTGGCGCTTTTGTAATTGAAACATTTTCTTTGTATTTATCTCAAAATTTGCTGCGTTCGGCCATAGAAAGGGATGTGTACGACTAGGCCCTAATGTATAGGCCTACACAATGTTCTGTTCCTCCTTTAACTTAAAGGCTACATCACATGTATTTGGGAACACAGGCATGGCGAAATGTTTGCTTAAAATTACATTATATATATTTATGAGGGATAATTTCGCGTAATCACACGACAGAAGTGTCTTTCCAGTAAATTGTGTCAAAATATCAACGGCAAACATAAACGTCTTGGCTATATTTAGCATCGTCAGAACATCTTCGATGCTAAAACAGTCTTAAGCGTAGCGCTGTGTTCATGCAATTAGGCCGAAATAAAACACATTTCACGGAATTATTAACGGTTGTCTCACACAAGGTCATTTTATAGCAAAATATGTCAAAACCTATTAGCACTAAAGTTAAGATTAATCTAATTAGCATCGCAGACTTTTGTACGTTTGACGCCCTCTTCCAGAACCGTACAGAGAATTTCGGCAGACAATGACGGACCACACACCGCCAGAAAATAGTCAGTCTCAGATCTTCCCGCTGTCAAATTTTATGCCGACTTCTCCGATAATAGCAGAGAGCGACACGTGGAAAATACGACGAACTTAAGCAATGCTGTCCTTCCGAAATCCTTCTAAACTTTCCTAGAACCCGGAATTCGCATCGTGATCCGAATCGCTGCCGGAATCTAATGAGTGCACCACAAAGTGATGTGCTGATTTTAATTGCGTCAGCAGCTATGAGAGGTGGTTAGTAAATTTGCAGCGAAACAAGCATATGTCAACCATATTCGACCATTACAACAGCTACGATGTATAGCAGAGGCGTGACAACCGACTGGGTGAACGTACGCCGGCGTCAGATAAGCGCCGTCGCGCCATAAAAATACGACTTCCGCTAGAGTCTACATTCAGCCAACAGTCAGTGCTACCGCACATGCACGAGTAGGTATAGGCCTACACGGGGGTCCGTGCCGAGAGCGGAGATCGATCGAGGGTAACCGGTAGACCGGATAAGGTTCCTTCCTGCGGCGTCATGCAACCGTTCCTAATCTCTGACTGACGGTACACCGTATATCATCGAGGCACAACAAGCCTAGAACACTCTGACGTTCAACTCTATGACATGAAGTGTCGGCGTTCTGCGAAAACTGATGAGTTAGCAGCGCACGTTTAGCACCAGTAGGCCTCTATGAGCAGCCGTGCAAGACGTGAGGGCAGCTTTCAGTGAAGAACTGAAGCTGTAGGCGGCCATCAGTAACCACGCTAACAGGCGTAAGCTTAATCGTTCCTCGGTCGTTCACTGCAGCGCCCAGCAACGACATAAAATGTCATAAATGATAACGCACCACGGCGCCGGCAATCTTCAAATACTGTTTCCACCGTTCGCAGATAGTTGGCCCAAATAAACGTTTCTAGTTCTCTGCTCGTAACTGTGCATATGAACGTGTCATGCGGTTGCATCACGAGAACGAGGAGTGCCTCAAGTATTACAGGAAAAACGAACGTTTTCACTTCTCTTTATTTGCCATCAATGGCAAAAAAAGATAATAAAAGCATTACGATAAATAAACAATAACTAAAAGTGACAGAAGACCTCAAACCTCCGCCGAAAATAGCCCTGTCACCTGGCAAATGCACAAAAAAAACAAAATACAGCTTTTGTATACAGCATCCGGATCAGGATTCAGAAACTCTGGATCAGTAGATGCAGATCCTGATGAACCGAATCGGTGCCAAAATCTGTGTATACGGTTGGTCTATGGGCCAACCTTCAGTCCGGTCCTTCGAAAAAATTAACCGAAATGCGTTCACAACGTTTGAGTTATTTTTGATGAAAACGACGAACCCCAAACTCATTGTTCTTCGCAACTCATTGCTGTCGCTCATATTCTATCGCATTTCACGAATTTTAAAAAATTACGAATTTAAGAATGTACGAACATCATGCCTGCGCGAAGGAAATCCACCAAGCTATCGACTCGGCGTAGAAAGTCAACTATATGGGCAGTGTTCGAGGCGTTGCACGGTCTGGCAGTTGGAGGCCGTGCGTCGCACAGGTCGGCAACAACAACAGCTTCGCCGTCTATCTGTCTGTCTGTCCGTCTGTGCGGCACGTTGGCGGAGTTAGCGCCGACTTAGCGGCATCTGTGATTCGTAGAATGATCTCTGCTGAATCAGCGCGCGCTCAAGTGCCGCTATCAGTCGACGTAGTCGATGCACACGCCATACAGTCGGCTGCTTCATGCCGAGCAGTCGGCTTTTCAACAACCAACCGGTCTCTGCCACAGCATTATCGAACGCAACGGCTCGCCTTGACGATGTAAACAGGATAGGCCTACCGAAACTAGGAACCTTATCTGCGCTCACAGATTAACGTATAGACTATAAACTTCTAGCCAACAGGTTCTCTCATATGCGCGGCTTTCGATCACTCTTGAAGTAAAGTAAGACTGCACAGGTGCTATGCTAGGACTAGAAGTCAGTGAATTAGTTAATTTTTTGAAGTAAAAGTTTGGGCCCGGAAGTTATTCAATGTCGTGCGACACAACTGGCCTCACCAAAATCTAATCGACCATTCCTTGGACCATGACATAGGCCTACCTCTTTCAAAATAATTCATGGTAATACATGCAACTTTTAAGTAATCAACGAAGGTAGGCCTAAAGATACGAGACAACAGAGAGAGGCATTCGATGTGTGTGCACAATAAAACTGGGACATGTTACTATTATGTAACTGGACGTCACAACGTACTTGTTGAAGAGGTTGAGTCCAACGCGGTAGCTGCGTTTGCGCGCCTGGTCTGACATGGTTGACATGGTTGAGACGTTTGACTGAGACCCGGTAGTACGGTGAGAGTCCACCTGGCGGCGACACGCACAGCACACCTCATTCTGCACGCTGCCAGACATTCGACGCGGCTCCGGGGTCCTCGTTCGACTGTCCGCAAAGCCCTCATCGGCGCTCTGTAGCGAGCGGCCGGCGGCGCTGGACCCTGCCAAGCTGTTGGACCGCCGAAGTCTGCATCCTGCCGCTGAGCGTGCGACCTGTTCTCTCTTTCGCGCCCTCAGTGACGTCGGCGGCAGTCGCTGCGACGCAGCAGGAATTATGTCAGCTACGACGGCTGCCGGTGACGACTGGGGCGCTAGTCGAGCGGCCGGCGATGATGACGACGACGATGTTGTACTGGACAGGTCGGTGTCATGTTGACGCACGATGAACTCGGTCTGGTCAGAAACAGACAGCACGCACGGTGTTGAGCGTAGGCGACCTGTGGTCCTTGAGCTCAGCGCCCGACGCTCATCGTCTGCCGGCGGCAACGGCTGCTCGCTGGTGATGAATTGAAGACGGTAGTCGGCCGTTGCTGTGTCCCCGTCCCACCACGTGACGTCATCGTTGCCATGGTGTACTGAGTCACGTGACCACGCTGCCGCAGTGGTGGCCGGGATGCTGTGCGTTCTCTCACAGTCGTGCACAGCAGTCGTCGTTCGTGGACCGAAGTGTGCCGAGACATCACGCGGGAGGCGGTCGTCGTCACATGACCTCTGAGTCGCCAGTCGCCTGCAGTCGTTCTGCTGCCGCTCGTCGACGTGTTGACGACCGTTCAGCGGGTGATGTTCCACGTCCAGGCGCGTGTAGGGCGCGAAGCAAACGCCTGCACGATCGCAACACGCGTAGTCGGCCGACTTGCGGCGAGCTGCGACCGCGGTGACACCATCCGCACAGACCTCGTCATCAGCTAGTAGCGTCGAGTCGTGTAGGATCTCATCGTCAGAGTAGTTGATGGTCGACACCGGGGTCGACGCTGTCCACTGAAGTACGTCATCGTCGCAGCCGCGCATTCTACCCTAGTAGACGTCCTTCACACTTCAGCAAAATCAACGTAGTAACATCGCTTTATTCATCACCGGCCCCGCGTTCCACGCACACACGTCCTGCACGCACAATTCATCAACAGTTCAAACGATCTGGGGCGAACATCGACGCCACCAAATTGCACGAAAATTGGAAATACAAGTAAAAAGATATACAGCTAGGTAACTTCAGGCTTCACTTCATTGCACCCTCTTGTATATATAGAGAGCGTTGTCAGTTGACCTGAGCAGGCAGAAAACCCGTTGATTTTAAAAAGTGGTGTTTGAAAATAGAAAGAGCCAGAGTGCACTGTCACTACGCCACTATGACAACAAAATAGGCCTAGATTATTACGTAAATAAATAGGCCTAAGTAAAAAGAAGTTGGAGGGCTGGCTGAATTTAATAATCCCACCTATAGTTCTAGTTGTATCTTTGTTTTTTAGTATGGACTATTATTGTTGTTATTTGCACTTATGTACTCATGGACTGTGTTATTTTGCATTTTCGGACTGTTTGTTTCTTATTTTATTCACTGTTTGCACTGCACCGTTATTTAGCTAGTCGGCTATCTTTATAGCCGCAAGTGTGCAAATAAAATCATTGTCATTGTCATTGTCAATGAGTTGGCTACAATGTGACTGTACCTCAGTATTAGGCCCGAAAGCGTCTTAAGCAGCCAGCTATAATCTGTTCTAAACCGTCGCGGCGCCGTCTGTTACCCTATTTGCTTTAGACGAACCGGAAGGCTGCTACAAATGCAATAGGCCTAGGTTAAATGCTTCAGCAGACTCGCGTGGCCTACAGCATGTAAGTTATATACGGCTACATTCACCAGTGCATTTCATGATAAAGGTGCCGCTGCTAAGTGGCCCAGTAAGCTACATTGCGCTGACGTGCTAACAACGATAGACCACAGTCAATTGGTCTACTCCAGTTAATAGTCTGCGCGCATAATATGAAATGCACTGAATGTAGCCGATGTCGGCCTATAAGCTCAGGTCAGTTGGTGCCAATTCCATGCAACTCGGCACTGGTGCCGCAATGGTGTCGTCTCATTTCGCCTAATCGCTCTTCCAGTTGGGTCTACTGCAGAGCCCCAACTAAAATCGAACTAAGGGTAGGGTTAGGGTTAGGGTAAGTATACGACGCGAAATGAGATTAGGCGAAATGAGACGACACCCGTCGTATACTTACTTACGGTCGGCCAAAAACATGGTACAGAAAAAATGATGAACGACAAAACAAAGCTTGTCAAAGAAGCAAAAAACGACAAAGCAAGTCGTTGTTGTTGGTCCGCCTATCAAAAAAAGATTAGGCAAAATGGGATTAGGCGAAATGCTACCCAACCGCCGCAATGCACTGTTATACACAATAATTCACGGTGTGAATTGGGTTTTAAACGCGCTTAAACAACGACATATGGCCTACACTCTCGATGTTCTAACTTTTGCCTTCAGTGAGAAGTTACCAATATCTCAATATCTCAATACTACAATATTACAATATCTCAGCAATAAACTAATTAGAGTTCAGTTTAGGTCTACTAAGTTGCCAACAGTGGTCAACATCGACACGCAAATATTTGGCAGTTTTCTGGCACGTGTTGAAAAACCGACGCGCAGACAAGCTGAGCCAGAGCTCTACATTTGAAGGGGACCACACACTGAATCGAAACAGGTGCACATACCTGGCACGTCGAAGAGTGAAGTTATTTGAACGGCATGTGGTTTGCACTCGACTGCTTCAGGTATGGCGAGCTCCCTCCTAGGGCATTCGTGTCGAAATCAGCTGCGGCAGATAAATGCGCAGTTTTTATCGTATCTGATAAGCCCATACACACACACACACATGCACCTTGTCAGAATGTCAGCGTCTCGAACACAGCTTTGTGTTCGATGTACGACTTTCGTTTGACAAACTGCGCACTAGAAGCGATCGAGAGCAGTGCTCTTTTCTGCAAACAAGCCTCTTGCCTATGGGTAGTACCTATGGGTAGTACCCTCGATTACGTGTTGCGCAATTACCAACTGCTGGACAGTCGACGCAGATTTCCGAAGACATTGTGTATCACTTTCAGATAAGTCGATCGACAGACACTACGCGGTCCACAGATCGCAACGACTTCGGCGTCCTCTCAGCTGAAAACTGCAGACACCTCTCTCTCTCTTTTTCTCTCTCTCTCTCTCAGCTGTAGTCGACTTCAGGCTGGTCTGACGGTATTCGGCCCTGGAGATGGCGCTGATATGAACGGCCGACCGGCTGCTCCGGTGTGCAGGGGAGGCGGGACCGCACGCAGTAATCCCACTTACTCGCTCAGTTCAGCTTAACAGCAGTATATTTACGAAGGCTGCAGTAGGCCTACAGCGGTCTATTGTAGCAACCAGATAATCCATCTGCTGCCATAATAATGCGTAGACTATATCGTCATCAGTATTGGGTAGCCTAAGAGTAGGATGCAAATGCTGGGGGTGGAAATTACTTATTGCTCCAGCAATAGGCCTAGTGTCAGTAAAGACACGTATAAGATTTCGAAAATGGTTGGCTTATTCATAACGCTGTGAAATATCCAGCAGTCTGTCCATAATAGGAACATAGCCCGGCCCATATTAGGCGCGCGGAATCGCCGGAATGTATGTATGACAGTTTATAGCGAGTGTGCAACAAGTAATTTAATTAAGCAAAGCTCACGTGACGCGCGACAGCATCGGTCCTGCAACCTGGGCAGTCGAGTACAGGGTGCAGTGAAAATGTCCCATGATAGGGGGGTGTGGGACTTGGACTGCTAAAATCTACATTTAGTGCTGAAAATTTCATAGGCAGTTTGCCTTGGTCTATCCAGCCATTTCGGCGCAATTTACTTATTAATTGGGGGGCTCAAGGCCACACAGACGGACAGACAGACTGACGCTTAGGTTATAGTTAATACCCCGTTTACAGGATGAAGCAAACATGAAGCAGTTAGAGTACAGGGTTTGGGTTTCTTTATTGCACTGTTCCGTTGTTATGTGTTTGTGTGCATTCTGCGTGAAAAGGCTGTTCCCGAAATGACCTATACTGTATCGGGTGGGACGTTAAACCCTATTCACTCACCCCCCTTGAACATCTAAGTGGCCGAAACTCAGATGATTAACAGTGGCGCATTTAGAAGGAGGCGCAAAACTCGCCAAACAGGCCTAATGCAGACTGCCTAAAAGACGCACTGTATAGCATAACGTGATTCTGCACACAACAGCTCAAAAAATTTTCTCCTCGCTTCGCTGATTATTTTCTACCCCCACTTTTGCATGATGTCTGCTTGATGTTTGCTTGACGTTTGCTTCATCGTGTAAACGGGATATAAGACGCGCAAAGCATTTTGCTGTCGCGCATAAAAAAGCATAGACAATGCAAATGCACTTGCGCTGTAGCTATAGGGAGGCACTGGAGGCACGTGTCCCATAGAAGCCTACTCAGCTGCTTAAAATAGTGACAAAATGCACAAAAACACGTTATTTTCACGACAAAAAATGAATATTTTCAGACTCATTTCTCATAGAGAAAGGACACCGCTCCCACACCCTACCCATCAAGTGCATGTCCCCCCACTACAACTAGATCCTGGCTACGCCATTGGACAAATGGAGCTATGAACTGGAAAGACAAGGCAATTTTTGTGTAAAACACATAATGTTAGATAGGGCGTATATGTACTTGTTTCATAATGCTTTGCAAACCGAAAAAAGTGCATTCGATCTTAACTGTAACTTTTAGCACTTTCGAGTAGGCCTATTTCGGAAAACTGTGAACGTGAACGTTAAAAAAGCACGACCTTCAACAAACGATTTTTGTAACGCCTGGATATATGTTACTGTGTTGTATTCGCCATGTGGCGACGTGATTCAGTAGTTAGTGATTTTTACGTCCCATAGGCATTGGGCAGGTATATATACGTGCCCATCTTAGGAGCAGGCCCATATTAGGACACTTTCCTAATAAGCTGCGCTACGATGACTATTAATGGCTAGACTAACTTAGCCTATTATAGTCAGTTGCACAGGCCATATAATATCAGACGCCTATGCGGGGCGCTCGAATTTGCAGGACCTGAAAATGACGGATCTCCACTGTTGCAATAGCTGGTCAGTGGTCACTGGTCAGTTTTTTTATATGATTTTTTTGGTTGTAGAATGCACATTATAATGTTGATTGCTCATAGTATCAGTCAAGTCGTATTCGTTATTGTTGGTATACTGTAGCTATTGTGAAAATTGACGTCTTTCATCACGACTCTTATGACAAGTTATAACGTGTCTACTACTTGACGTTTTTATACTGATTACTAGTTTAATGTATTTTATTTTTTGCAACAATTTTTACTACTTTAACAAAAAATCATAATTTTTCACAAACAGTGAAAACACAGGGACAACAAGTTAAATGAGAGTATTTACTGGTTGCGGTATTTCTTATTTACCGCTTGATATTTGACAACCATGTGGAATACAAAATCTCAATTCTATTGGGGCTAAACTGTCAGTGTTGGTATGCGTATAATGTAGCAGTGTCATGAGTTTTTATTGAAACATGATGTTGCCAGAAAACGAGAGATGAAACAGTATAGGCCTACTATAGAGTTAAATAAAAGCAACAGCTGAATTCTTTACAGATAATTATCCTACTGTTTGACACAAGCAAACACTTCGATGTGTAATTAAGCCGCTTGACATCTTCAAAACCTTCAGCGACAAAATTAGACGACATGGCCGAGTTGTGGTTAATAGATAACTGCAGCTGGCAGTAGCTTGATTGCAGCAACGGCGCAGTCACAGCGTGCTTGTTGGCTACCGAAGCGGCAAAACGAAGCAATGTGATGTGAGATAGTCGTCCGTAGGCTATTCTATAAAACCAGCGTTGAACAACGCCTGCTGAAGGCACAGGCAGAAGCAGCAGCAGGCTGAGAATTGACACACGTGTAGTGTGAGTGTTGTCGACTTGACGACGCAATCATGTCACGCTCGGTCATGCCGCTGCAGCTGCTGAAGCTAATGCTGATGATGATGATGACATTAGTGATGATGGACGCCGCGGCAGTTGATCGCCGCAAGACGACTGGCGGTCTGCACGAGACGATTCAACAACGACAACGATCACTCAGTGACCACGGTAGGTCGAGATAGCGAGTGAATAATACGGTGATAAATGATTTAACGATTTGCAGTGAAAAACTGACAGCAAGCTGCCAGTTAAATCTAGCATATAAACTTGAAAGAATTTAAAATGTTTTGAATACCAGGGTCGTCCGAAAAATAAGTTACAAAATAGCATCAGTCTGTTAGTTTTCGAAAAAAAAATCCGAATTATACGTTATGTAGAGAATTTTATATTGAATATGTGTAGAATTTTTTGATAATCATCTATTATTTTCTCTAATAGGTAGTAATCCATCATAACTCGCAAGTACAAACAGTATAAAAACCACAAAATGAATAAATTAAAGAAGTTAATGTCACTTCTTTAAATGCTAAAGGTTAATGAATTTTACACGCGAGAGCAGGTATTGTACTGCTTTCAGCGCGTCTTAGCCATCGCAACTCTGTCTGTGTGTCCGTCTGTCACACGGGTGAATCGGTCAAAAACGTGCAAGCTAGGATCACCAAATCTTTACCATCAGCTGCCTGGAAGACTCTAGTTTTAGGAACCGTAAAGCTTTTCCATAAATTCGGAGGGGGTCACTCTGAACGACGGCGCTAAATGAGAGGAAGTGGGGGAAAATTTGCTATTTTTAGCAAATATGTCGCTGTATCTCAAAAACGGTGCGAGATACGGCCTAGGTTACCATTAATCATTAATAGGAAGTCATACACCGGCTTTCGATTGCGCAGATTTTAGCAGTCTAAATCTTGACCCTTTATGTTTAGGGAGGCGTGCACAGGTTGGCGTCAAAGAGGGAGACCGCATAAAAATTTTTATTTTACCACTTTGGCTTGTTCAGCGTGTAAACGGTTGCAGAATAGGAACAGACATAGGCCTAATGCTTATCATAACAAATACTAGTAACGAGCTTGTTAATGGTGTCAACTTCGATAACCTTAAATGACCTTAAACCCCCAATATAGAGGACTTTAATGTTTTTTTGCAATTTTCGGCTGCGGCACACCTTTCCAGAGTGAATTGCGCCGAAATGGCTGCAGATAGACTGGACAAACTGCGTATGTAATTTTTAGCATCGAACGTACGTTTTTGACCGCCTTGGCTTCGACGTCCTAAATTTAAGGAGTCTTCCGCACGAAGGCTTCAGATTTGATTATTTCTTCAAGACACGATGCTATTTTATTGCACGCTGTACACTGATTGCCCACTTGGCAGGACTGCAGCTGCTGTCGCGCGTCACGTGAGCTTTTCTCAAATTACTTGCCAAATTTAGTATTTATTTGTTAAATACTTGTGAAGCTCTTGTAAAAATGTTTGACTTTTAAAGCTTTTATCTATACAATTTACTTCTGAAAAAGTTATAGACTTTAAGATGGCTATTAAACAACTTGCAACAAGTTAGCCAGTAGGCCTACACTAAGTGTTTCGCGTCATCAGAAACGAACAACTGACAAGTGAATAAAATCTGGCAAGCTACTAAAATACCAATAACAATTCAGTTCCTTGAACTCAGTCTTAGATTTACGTGAGTCCGTTTAATACACGGTTTGTGACTGTCCGCAGGGTGCTAAAATGCTGATGTTCGGAGGGTGAATGATCAATGGCAAGTTGCGCTTTACTCCGTTCGACTTCTATTTTCTGTTTTATGGACGTTGACCGTTTCTTATTTACATTCATTGCAAACTGAACAGCAGCCAAGCCACGTGATCAGAATTTTGAGAGATACAAAACGCATTTGTCCAACACTTGCTTTCGTTTCTATCAGACTTCTATTCATAAACTTGTCGGCCATATCAGTCATGTGATCTTCCAGCACTGTTCAGCAGGCGGATAAACCGTCTCGGCGTTCGACCCAGCCATATAGTTCGACTCAGCCTTCTTATACTCTACGTGTAGGATTGTAAAATGTCGATGTTTAGTTAACTGTCTAAACTCTTGATCTGGTCCAATCCATTTGCCACAGTTCTATATTGATCAAGTTAATCGAGTGAACTCTAGTAATGACCGAGCTATAATGACCACACCATGTTTTTTGTGCTTTTGGCAAAGCCTGTGTGTTTATTTTTTGGTAGATTACACATATACAAAAATGTAAGCAAATTTTTATTGTTTTTTTTAGAAATGTGGGCGCAGGAAAGGCAGTTGTGTGACACCTTTTATCGTGATTACAATCCGAAAAAAATCTTTGATGAAATTATTTCAACAAGTTGAACGAATAGCTTTCACGGATAACGAATAACGTTATCGATATTTACTATCGTGTTTCCCACTTTTCTAAACCTTCTTTCTCGCACAAACATTAAACCTGCTGACAACTTCAACATTTTGAAATACGCTGAAAACTAATCTGTGTCCATTACAGCGCCTCCGAGTTACTGTGTGATATACGGCGCCAACAACTAATTGTTTTTAGATTAGATTAGATCGGATTAGATTTAGATTGGATTTTGGTGACGATTCGGATCACCATTCCGGATGCTGAGTTCCTAGATTAGGACCATGATTAGAATCGAGGAAGTATTTTATAGGCTTCGTTATTTACTACTGCGATTTCTACAAACGGCAAAGAATAGAACACAAAGTTACAGTTCTCGGTGGAGGTTTCAACGATCTAACTGCATCTATGCGCGTCGTGGTTCATAAAAATCTGCCTCTGCTATTTTTACCATACCTTAATTTAATATTAAAAAAATATTTGACATATATGAGCAGATTTTGATAACTCCATCATTGTTGCACTCGGAAAGAACTGTCGCCGAAAGTCTGTTGCCGAACTATCTTGCGAAAGTCAAATGTTTAGGCTAGCTGTAAGAATTTACAGCTACGATATTCAATTTAATTCAGAAGGGTGGTAAAATTGTTTAATTACAAAATATGTTTTGTTTTTATTATCTTTTAAATTGACTGCATGGTGTAACTACGTGGCAGCATGGCAGATGGTGTTTATTATTTCAAACGCTTTAATTGATGGGACGTTTTATTTTGATCGAGTTTTCATGGATATTAATTATCGTTGGCGGCGATCGCCTGTTCTCATCCCAACACAAGATTTAGTCATTTTTACACAGAACGGTTGAAACAGGAGTCACGTGTCAACCGCTCGGTGTAAAATTGTTATTATAATTTCTTTTCTTTTCATATGCAGTGCCGTATGCGTATTCAACTTGGTTAACAGGCTATTTTCTCGACTTGAGTATCGATGACTCCATTTTTGACAAAAGCAAATTGTCAACTCTGGTGTCAGTGTTATTCGATTGGCAGTAGTCATATATACTTCGTGTGCATATACACTGTAGTTCTGACTTATGGGGTGTTTACACGATCCAGCACACGTCCAGCAAACTTTCAGCAAATGTATTCAAAATACACGTGCTAATGCTGGACGTTTGCTGGATCCTGTAAACACCCTATCAGTTACTTCTTTGTGTCACTGCGTCAATTGAGATAGGTCATACATAGACCTAGACGAAAACTTGATTTAATATCGCACAACGTGATACATCCGCCGAGGTATCTAAGCTACAAAACTCGAGGCATAAAGGAGAATCATTTTTCACAGTGTAGAAGGCTTTTGTGGCTGAGAGGATATCGAACTGTGCAGTAGCCTATTGGTTGAGTTACGGCACGCACGTAAGCCTACTGTTTCCATGACGCTTCAGAGTGTGCGTGCGTGTGAGTTACAGCTACGGGCGATGATGACGGCACGAAAGCCGAGTCGCAAACAGCGCACTTAGCTCCTGGCCAGCCACCGCAACAGAAGCCGCGCACACGACGTGCAAGTCCAGAGGACACGACAAGCGACGAGAACCGGCCATCAGCGCAGACCGCCGAGACAACGGATGATAGCGACCTGGCGACCAAACCGGCAGCAGCCAGTACGTTCTACCAACGCCGATCGACGCGAGACGTGCACGGACGACCAAGATCAGTGAGGAATAATGACGAATTGCATCGTCTTGGTGCGGCGGAGGAGCGTCTGTTGATGGACGGTCTGCTCCAGCTGCAGCACGCCCGGCGTCAGCAGCAGAAACGTCAGCCGCAGCAGCCCGAGGCGGATCAAACCGTGTTCCGCAAGTTGTCGCTCAGCCACGGCGAACCCATCTGCATCTGGCCGGCTATCAACCGCGACGAACATCAGCTGAAATCACGCCTCGTCTCCGACAAAATACCGGCGCTCGTCAAGAAGGCTTCGAAGCAGCTGAACGGTAACACGCAGCGTGGTCGACCGCCCATCGACCCAATGCTGCTCATGGTCGGCATCGGACGTAAATAAATTACGCGACGACAAGATTGTCTTAAACATCTATTCACAGCTTTGCCGCGTTTGTCATCGATATTTAGCACATGATCGGTCGCAAATAAATCTGTCGCTGCTTTCTGCATGCTGTACTATTTATAATCTCAGTTTTATGCTGGCATTTACTCTTGATGTTTGGTCAAAAGAGACGATAAATGCTCTTGCCAATAACGACACGTATGATTTTCTGAAGTTCTCATACGTAACTTGTACTGCAAATTCAGCGTATGTGTAACGAAGATTAAAGGAGGCAACCAAAAGTAAAAATTTAAATAGTGGGCGATATGGTATAAACTTGTGTAAAACCGTGAACAGAGGCAACGCGTAATAATTGCACGGCACGTTCAAAATGTAGTTGATAAAATGTTTAATATTCATTCTGCAGATTTTACTGCGTATCAAGTCTACATTCAGTCGAAGATACTGTATATCGCTTTTTATCACAGGTGAACGTGCAGACATTAAAAACTAGATAAGTGCTGCACTGCTATGACAATAGTATGCAGAAATATTACGGAATTAAGTTATTCTACGGCCGCATCGAGTCGAACTGGTTTCGTCGTAATAAATTCAAGATCAAACTCTTACAACTTGAACTGAGAGCTGCATGATGTTTGCAAAAACAAGCGAAATCAGTTATGACGTCGCACGACACAATCGACAAAATAATCACCGATTGACATCCTGTTTAAACTTTCAAACGATCCCTTTAATACTGCATTAACAAGCGCATCGGTTCGTTGACGAGGATATAAAATAAATAAATACGTTGGCTAATGTTAATTAATTCAGTTGCTAGCAGCATGAAGATCGTTCGTCGGCGGTTCTTGTGACGTGTTCGAAGCGCGTCGCTAGCTGAAGACGCCGTGATACAACATCGTCATCCAGCGCTTCCAGAATCTGCACCAGAAACACATTAGCATATCTTATCAATATCAGCACTCATAACACGCACTTGAAAGCTGGTAGTTTTTGTCTGTTAATTTTTTTCGTTGTATTCATCGTGCTAGTTTCAAGCGGTTGGTAGACGGCTATGCGTTAGCTTACTTTCTGCGAATTACGGACGTTTCGACCCTTGCCTGGACGTTTTACCCAGTAGAAATTTTTAAAAAAACTAGAAACGGGGAGATTACAAAAATATATCAATTTTCAGCATGTTGTTAGAAAGAAAAATGTGGACAACGGCGAAAACGAACGGACGGACGGAAGGAGTAAAAAAGGCAAAGACGACGTCGTTTTCGCCGTCCGAAAAAATCTCATCTACTCCGTCCGTTTGTCTTCGTCATCGTCCGCAATTTTTAGTGGGTCAAATAAGCAAAGGACAAAACGTCCAGGGCCTAAACGTCTGGGAACAAAATGTCCTGATACTGTTTGTGGTTTTAGGTTGTTTCTGTATTTTATGTTTCATATTAGGGTTTTCTGTAAAGGTTAAACTTACTATTCCATTATTATGTGTATGTACTGTATGTGCATTCTGCCTGGAAAGGCCGTCCCCGAAATGACTGCATACTGCGTCGGGTGGGACGTTAAACCCAACACACTTACTGACACCCTTTGTGCATTATCCCGTCGTATTACCAGTAAATTACACGTCACTGGAGTCAGCGACGACGGTGCTATCTGTAACAATTACGCAATCAATCATTTAATTCGGGCGAAAGCCCATATATAGAGACAGACGGTAGCGCTGGAACGAAATCAACATTGCGAAGGCAAGACGAAAATCGAAACCCGAAGGGCTGAGCCGCGGGTGGAGTTCTCTCCAGCAATGTATGTTATACTTGAAGCCCCGGCCACCAAGAGTTTTGGTGCATTTTGGGTTCTACAGGTGAACTTGCACTCCAACTATGCAAATTATATGTAAAAGTGCAATCTATAATTTACAGTATACAAATGATAAACTTGACAAATTATTGCGGGAAAAAATAATTTCGCTCCCGCAGTTTCAGCACTGTGAGAGCGAAGAGCCCCCATTCTCCCGCGGTTCCGACGCCTCTGGAGAGAAACAGAGTCTAACTAAAAATTTGGGGCAAAGCCCAACGTGAGTCCGCCCGGCGCCCTAAATCCGATTGGTGGGAAATTAGGGGTGGGGGTAAAATTTCCTCGGCACCAAAGTCACGTGGCCCGAACTCAAATGCATTGGCATACGCCGAACGCGCATTGTTGACTTAGGGTCGGTCAACATGG
>Ga0209671_1001143_pt1 | contig 21158 bp, 16 predicted proteins | sample WorMetHERISLAND2_2_FD_187401 | JGI IMG/M metagenome (GOLD analysis project Ga0209671, IMG submission 187401) | Marine gutless worms symbiont microbial communities from Max Planck institute for Marine Microbiology, Germany - Olavius geniculatus... | ecosystem: Host-associated > Annelida >... | reverse complement strand
TCCTTTGCATATTCTAGCACTGTACCATCGCGTGTCTGAAGCGGTGGAGGGCTGTCTATGTTGTATACCAAAGACTTTGTCTTTGGGCCGTTAAGACCAAGCCCAACTTTCCTGCATTCAGTCTCTACTTTCAGTAGGAGTTCCTGAGCCTCTTCAGTTCCATCTGACAGCAAAGCGATGTCGTCAGCAAAGTCAAGGTCTACCAGGACTTCCTTCAGGTGCCTTCTGGATTTTCATGGAGTTATCATAAAGCCAAGGTCTGCTTCTTTGCCCTCTATGGCTTTCCTCATTGCGTAGTCCAGCACGATGATAAAGAGGAATGGTGCTAAAGTATCTCTTTGCAGCACTGCTGCTGTTGCCTCAAAAAGCTCTTGTTTCCCCGTCAGGTGAAATTACTCTCGCCATAGTGTTGGTGTACATCCACTCGATGGCACTCAGAAGGTTAGGTGGGATTCCATATACCCTCAGAATTTTTACCATTTTACCTTGGTGTACGGAATCAAAGGCTTTTTTGAAATCAACGAAGGTTATGACGGCTGGTAGATGATTTGCTTTCACACCTTCAATCACTCTTCTGAGCGTCAAGATATGTGACACTGTGTTTCTATTTGGGCAGAATCCATTCTGGTTCTTCCTTAGTCTGGGGTCTATCACACTGCGTATACGGTTGAGTATCAGTCTTTTGTATATTTTGGCCATGACACAAATCAGACTGATCCCCCGATAATTGTTTGTGTTGGAGAGATCCCCAGCTTTAGGTACAGGTATGATATTCAAGTGATATAATTTTTTTTAACTCAGAATAGTCCCCGGAACCATTAAGCTAAGGCCTTAGCGGCTGACTGAAGCCTTAGCAGCTGGTTAGCAGTTTAAACCGCTAAGCCGTTAAGCTAGCGGCAGTCCGGACCGCTAAGCCTTAGCGGTGGCTTCGCGGTCCGGACTGCTAAGACGTCTGTCATTGGCAGGCCCGATGAGAGAGGGCCCAGAGGGGGTAGGGAGTAAGTTACCCCGGCCCCATGGCATTTGGGCTTCCCACTGTCGCTTAAAAATATAAAGTACACCAGAATGCAGTGTTCTAAAAGGCAAAAAATTCTTCTCCAAATGGGCCTCGGCCCTCGAGAAAATGTTTTCTTCCCCATGCTCATCTGTGGCTTTCGACGTTTCTGGTCACTGATTTGAGACCCAAAAGCAACAGCCTTTATGTGATTCGTAACGACATACAATAAACTACCGTTTTCTCATGGAGTCACATTGGTAAGCCTAACTTGTATATTACACTGCAGAAATGAGCGCAGTAGGCCTACAATCGCATCATGATGTCATTATGTAAATAAGTTTAGCAAATGGCCAGAAACATGTAACCATGAAATACCGTGCAAACTACAAACACTGACTCCAACCAATGATTGTCAATCTAATGCTCATTAGTCATGCTCATTAATATTCATTCACTGATTGTCTGTCACCATCAGCAGTTGGCACTGTGACTGTGACCATAGATGACGACTGATGAGGACATGTGCACTCACGCTGGCACTCTGCTTGCAGCAGTGTGAGCACAACACATTGTTTGATTTTATTTTTTCGTTAAACCGCTAAGATCGCTACTGCTAATTTAACTGTTGGTTGCGGTCCGAAGCCTTAACGGCGGCGGCGGCAAATGGCGGCAGTTCCAGGGACTACTCCAGAATATGCTGTTTGCCATATTACTTTGTTGTTTTAGAAGCTCAGTTGCTAATTTAATGTTCTTGACTTTTCATGCAGCAGCATTGGGTTAAAGACATTTTTGTTAGGGCGTTGAGAGCGTGGCGCATTGCAGCTATTGTTAAATTGCACCTTCTAAATAATCTTACTTACTTACTTACTTATAAAGTAGGTTGGGCAAGAAGCTGCATTTTGCAGTTTGATGAGCAGAAGGCTTGGGGCAGGCTGGTGATTATAATTATTGTAATAACGTGTTATGTGGTCGCAGGTCGTTCGTATGCCATCTCATCTCAGCGGATGTTGATTGCAAGCCTGGAGTCAGTTGCGCAGAAGTGTCAGAGTGGCGTAGTCATTCACTTTGAGAAGATCGGTCCCGATATTCAGTCTGGTCAGTGAAATACTTTCGTTTACATGCATGCATTATTCTGTTGTTTTGATAATTAACAGTGCATGAACAGTGTCTAGAGTCAGTTCAGTCTGAGCACAAAAAGCAGGAGCACAAACTGATTCGATTCACGCAATTGCAACTTGTCTTAAAATGTGTGAATGTGATGACCTGTAACTTTAGTTTAATTATTTTCGACAGTCTTTTGTTTGGCTGCAGAGTGTAAAATTTGAGTGGTTACCAGGTTTTAATAGAGCAGTTTGGTCAACTTTGGTGATACCCAACCATTTCTCTTCAGAAGAAGTCATTGTTTATATTTTATGGGCTCTGTGCACTATACCATGTTTGAGGCTAAGATATTGGCTTGTTACAAATGTCACATTTGGGATGGTTGAGCTACAGTGGGCAAAGTGTGTAAGCAGTGGCTTATGTGAAGTACAGTATACATAGATATTTCATACATTAGTGACTGAGGTGGTTGGTTGGTCGGTGACACCTGTGGGTGGTCTCTGCTCGCAGGCAGTGAACTTTCGCTTGGCTCGCTGCACTGGATCATACCAGCGCTGGCCAGTCATGGGCATGCGGTGAACGAAGGTCTGTCTGTCTGGATGACTGGACGACCTGACCTCGTTCTGCTGACCCGAACCGAGCGAGCTAGGGTGAACCTCATAGAGAGGTACACCAAGTTGACCTCGTGTTGGCTTGATTGAGTGTTTTCACTGCTTATATAATTCAGTTTGTGTCAGCAAATTGCAGACTTTATGTAGCCAGGTTGTTACCTGTGATAGACTGATTATGACAAAACCACGGCCAACTCGAGATACCCTATTGGTTTAGCGGTTTTCTTTGTGAATATATGTTGTTGATATTTTTAGAGTACTGGATATTAAAGTATGATCATTAAAGCTGTTGAAGCGTTAATTTTTGATGCATTAACGCAATGCATTAATTTTTTTAAAACATTAATTAACGCGTTATTGCGTTAAACGTATAATTGACAATAACTGACGTCATAGCTCAAAGAAATCTATTAGCTTGTCGTCAAAATAATTATTCATTTACACTCGTGTTAGAACGGCAGCTATGGTACAGTTTAATAGCTGTCAAATAGCTGCAGTATAACGAAATATTGAAACTTTTGCTTCATGTAATTTAGTAAATTGACATAAATTTACCTATGTGCATTAAGTATTTTAATGCGTGTTAATTTATTAATGCATTAATGTGTTAATTTGACAGCTTTAATGATCATTAAACAAGAAGTTCCTATTTTACTGTGGGTTTAATATTGCACTTTTGTAGGCTTTTTACGTGCGAAGGCAGGAACTGCTATGGCGCATCTTAGCCATCGCAGTTCTGTCCGTCTGTCTGTCCGTTTGTCTGTCTGTCACACAGGTGAATCAGTCAAAAACAGTGCAAGCCAGGATCACCAAATCTTCACTGTCAGCTGCCAGAAGACTTTAGTTTTAGGATCCGTAAAGGTTTTGCATAAATTCGAAAGGGGTCACCTCGAGCAAGGGCACTAAATGAGAGGGGTATAGGGAAAATTTGCAATTTTTGGCCAATAAGTTGCTGTATCTCAGAAACTGTGCAAGATAGAGCCGAAATTACTATTAATCACTAATAGGAAGTTGTACACAGGCTTTTGATTGCCACCGAGAGCAATGATCTTGGATGACCTTGAAGATGAAAATAGAGGTTTTATGGATTTTTTGGCGATTTTGGGCTGTGAGACACATTTTAAGAGCAAATTGCGCTGAAATCACTACAGATAGACCAAGCCAAGCTGCATATGAAATTTTTAGCATTGAACGTAGATTTTAGCAGTTTAAGCTCGACTTTCTATGTTCAAGGAAACCGGCACATGAAGGCATCAAAGAATGGTACCCCTAAAAGTCATTATTTGACCGTTGTTGGCAAGTCTACCATGAAAATGGTTGCAGATAGGCATGGATATGCTGCCTATCACAACAATCCCTAGTGATGTGCTTTTTAGGTGTATCACCATCGATGACTTTGAAAGACCACGATCTTGCAAAATAAGGGGTTTTATTGCTTTTTTTCAATCTTTGGCTGTGCCGCGAATTTAAGAGTGAATTGCGACGAAATGGCTGGAGATAGACTAGGGCAATTTGCGAACAGGAACTGCTATAGGCTTTCGTGCATCTCGTGAGCATTAGCTCAAATTTCTTGTTTCACATATTACGTAAACTCGATGACTGCTTGTTTATCTATTTTATTAAGTTGAAATTATTTTTATATACTGTTAGTTTTTGAGTGGTGATTTTTAAAATAACTTTCTCATTTGTAAATAGCAGTTGCCTACGTATGGTTACTGATATCTTGTTTTATTTGTTCAGTTGTAAACTTAGGTGTTAGCTTATAATTTATTACAGTAAAAAGATTTTATAGTATACTTTCACAAGTTCATTAATGAAAGTCACTGTATTGCGTTCCATTAGATGTAAAGTAGTTGAAAACTTATGCATTTGCTGGAAATGAGAAACTGAATTCATCAAAACGGTTGATGAGAATTTTGTTTTGCATTCAGAATGGTAGTTCTAAATACTTTCGTCAGTGAGTTTGTTTTATGCATCTTAAGGAGTACTTTATTTCGACCAGCAGGGGTGAGGAGTTGACAAGAAACGAACTAAACTGCATTGTGTCCTGAAAAAAGTAACCCCCTAGACATCATACAATAGAAATGTCTAAGCTGAATGAATTTGAACAAAATTTATTAAACTTAATCTCTGATAAATTTCTGAAGCAAGTGCCAAATTTCAGTGATAAATGTTATTTCTTAGCGGAGTTATTAATTGTTGAATATTGAGAACGAAATATCTTCGTTACCAATATGGCGTTACATAAAAAAACCACAGAACTTCTAGGTGTATTTGCATAACTTCGACAAGGAACATCTGATTCTGGCAAAATTTTACATCAACACTGCGCCATTCATTGGCAATCAAGCTGTAAAATTTCAGTTAAATCTGCAGATGCAAACACTAGTTACATCAGCTTTTGTGAGGTTACTCCAATACATAAGATGTCTAATATTTAACAGTCGTTAGTTTAATCGTGACAGTGTCCACGGCTTGCTGGGAAATTCCTCGATAAACTTTTTAGCACCATACCCTTTCTGTTGTCACAACAGCTTAATTAGAACATGATTGTGTGCAGAAAATACCATTTTCTTACTGTTTGCGTTATACTGATTGGATCAACAAACGTCGCTTCTTATCGAGCAACTGCAGTATGTAATGCCATATTGGTAACGAAGATACTTTGTTATCAGTATTTAACAATTAATAACTCCACTAATTAATATTTTTTTTACAAAATTTGGTGTTTGTTTTACCAATTTATTGGGTATTAAGTGTGCAAAATTCTATTTAAATGGGTTCAGAATTGACATTTTTATCGTACTATGTTCAGGGGGTTATTTTTTTCCTGACGCAATGCAATGCATATGATTGGGTCTGTATGAAATATTTGGCTGAATAGTGAAATTTGCTACTCAGTACAGGCTTAGTGATGATGTGTTTTTATCAGCAGGCTGGGGAAGCTCAAGTACAGTGCAGCAGAATGCATGTTTGATGACATTGCATTTATAGAAAGAAATGCTTGGGATGTATTATTAATTTTGACATATTGTTTTGTGTTTGCTGAAGCAGAAAACAATGGTGAAAAGAACGGTGTCACAGGCCGGCCGGTTTCTCCAATGCCCACCGGACCTCTGCCTAACGGAACATCGTGGCAAAGCTGTCGTAAACTCATCTTTGTACCGCGGTCGGCGCAGAGAGGCTACACAGTCGGCCACTGGCCAATCCCCGAGTCATTCTGGCCTGACATCAACAATGATACTTTGGTTAGTATGTTTGTCATCGCATGTGTTATTCAAGTGCATCACTGCTGCTAATGATTAGGATATAGTGAACATCCAATCAGGAATATGATAGAACTAGGCACAGCCGACGACCAAGGATGTCAATATAATTATATTAAGGATATTAAAAGTTTTGGTCGGTTGCAGTGGGAATAGGAATTAAGAGGCAACCTGTTATGTGGAAAGTTTTGTTAAAATGTATTTACGTGTAGCAGTGATGGCGACAGTTGTTGGTTTTTACGTAATTATGTTGGGTGCAATGCATCAGTAGCTCTACGTGATATTCTTCTGTCTGGCTGAGCAGTGAGCACATTAGCAGTATTTTAGCTCATTCTGTTCATTTATTAACAGGTGAATTGTTTCTTTGTTCATGGCATGATATTTTCCCCGTAGTCAGTTTCAGCTGTATCCTGTGGTATATTTGTGTAGCCTGTAAGATCAGCTCACCCACTTGTAAACTTCTCATGTTCCATGTGAAGTTGTGAACCACCCGTTATTCACAACTTGCTTTTTACTCATTGTGAAATTTGAAAGTTTTCTTCAAAGAGGCTGATTTTTCTTGCAAATCCTGAAAATTTTATACGATGACCAATTATTTGGCCAGTAGAAATAATTACAGAGAGACATTCTAGTAAATGCAATCGTTCATGCAGAAGTGTGCAAATGTGTCTGAATTGTCACATAATTTTAATATAGTATCAACTTTCAATAAGTTTTCAACACCTCATTATTTGCTTATTTGTTATATTTAATTATTTTTTATTAGATAAACTAATTGTAAGTGTCCTGATAAATGTCCTCAATTTTGAGGGGTTTTTTTGCCGCTTTGAAAACGGTTTTGTGGATGATTGGATAATGTTTTGTGTAGAACACAAGACTCAGTTGACTTGGTCAGCTCTGCTATGTGTGAATGTTTGCAGCCTCCAAGGTCGGCTCATCCAGTTGTGAACTTCTCCTGCATGCCATGTGAACCGGTCGTCATTGAGAACTTGCCGTTTGACAAGTACGAGCTTGAGCCTTCGCCGCTCACACAATATATTCTCGAGCGTCGACAGCCAAATGTTGCCTGGCAGGTAGTCGTCCGGCTGTGTTATGTCTTGGTGTGCATTTGATATTTGCTTTAATGCTTAGGAATAGTGACAGTCATTTGGCTAAGATGAAGTGCTGCAGAAAGTTCAAGAAAAGAGGAATATCATGGATGGGGCACATCTTGAGGCATATATCACTGCTACAGGTCATAACGAAAGGAAGGGTGATGGTCGAAACAACATGAGGATGAAAGCACCTACAAGTGCTCAGCGACATCACAGGCGAAGATTATGTGAACTTTGGTGCAGAAGACAGAAGCAACTGGCAGAAGAGTTTGTCATAAACCTGCCACAGGGGGGCAGATGACCGAATAGATCCAGTTAACTGTTTACACATTGCTAGAACTACTAACTGATGGTCAAATATCAATTACCTTTAACTTGTGAATTTTGGCTAGCTGACTGCCTGTAACAGTCAGTGAGCCATGGCAAAGGAGAATGCAGTTGTCTAAACCAATTTTACCATAAGGATGATCGTTATGGGACAAACAAGCTCAAGACAAATATCTTATTCTAATTGCGTATTGTTAGTGTCCACAGTTAAATGAGCTGTCTGTTTGTGGTGTGTGTTAGGTATTCGTAGGTGGCAGCGGTAAATACAATGACGTCGGATGTCCATTTGGCTACTTGAAGGCGAGCTCAACAAGTCAAGCTGTGAATCTGATCGTTATGCCGTACAACTATCCACTTCTTGTCCCGTTGCTTGGTGAGGCTGATGCCTCATTGCTTACTTTGTTCCATTGCTGTTATTGAGTACTTTTTGTAATCAAAATTATTCAACTTTTTGGGGCATTTCTTGTTTCATTGGGGTATTCAACTTCCTATAAAAAATTTATTGTATGTGTTCAATTATTTATTATACAGTTTATACACACATCGTGTAATTATCTCACTCTTGCTTGCATGTTTACTTATGTCTCATAGATCAGGAACTAGATGGGCGGCTGCAGACATGTTGGCACAAGGCGTACAGACATTATGCATTATGTTTTGATGCTATTGTGACATAAGTTTAATGGCAACCATGTTGGCTCAAGGGGTGCTCTCATCCTTGTATGTTGTGATGCTAGTTTGACCTGAGTACTGGTGTTATGTGTCAGACGAGTTATTCAAGGTGCACAAGCTGAAGCCAAGTCAGAGCTGGCGACATCACTTTGATAACTACCTCAAGACGATCCCGGTTTACTACGCTGCTGTAAGTGCATACACAGTTAGTTTAGCAGTTGTTATGATGCATTGCACTGTGTACCACACTGTGTCCCCAAAAAACGTCTATGACATTTTTGACTCTAACTTGAAAACCAATTATCAGATTTTGATCGTTATTGGTACGAATATTCCTGACACAGCTTGACATCAAATGACCGTTTAGTTTTCTATCTCATCCAATGTATGCTTTTGCACTACCTAGGGAATGCAGACCAAGCATAATATGTGTTGAAATAAATGAAACAAAATCAATAGATGCCATTTATCCTAATCTGTCGGCCCCAACAGCAGGTCTGTTACAATATTTGACTGTCATGCAGCAGTGTGTCTACCAGATGAAGTTTAGGAATGTTTGTGAAGTCAAGAAGCGACTGGTACAGCCTGGATTGGTCTGAAGCAGAACATTATCGATACTGTTGTCAATGAATGGAGAAAGCATCTCCTTGCCTGTGTTCGCATAGTGGGCCAACAATTTAAGCAGTTTTACTGCTGGCAGTTGAAAAATGGATAACTGGATGAATTGTCAGCTACAGTGTCAGAAATGTGAAAAATGTGTTTGTACGTGTTATGTTAATTAAGCAATCATATCGCATTGGATAAAAAGTGATATTTTGCTGGTTGTGTTTTCCCCAGGTAGTGCAGAAACAAACGTTGGGTGAGGTGGGAAACTAAATGGTCATTTGACAAGTTGTGTCATTAGTATTCCTACCAAAACTTATCAAAATCTGATAATTGGTTTTCAAGTTACAGTCAAATGTCGGGGATGTTTTTTTGGGGACACAGTGTACATTCTGGGATGTTGCAAATCTAATTTGGCATGTACTTGGAGTGTTCACTCACGGGTGAGAAAATAAAAAAAGAAAATTAAAAGATCAGTCGACTAACACAGTTTGATGTTGCAGTGACTATGTTTTTTGCAGGTGATTTACATTATTATAGGAAATAATATACTTTAGATATTACGTTTGTTTAGTCTATAGAGTTTGGCTGACAGTTTATTATTACTGGTATATTAGTGCTACTGCTTTTTTGCTTGAATCGTGAGGTTTCAAGTTTATTTGTGTTGTAGATTTTGGGATTGTATTTGTTGACTATTTTTCCATTTAACTGCTGCTGTTCTGTTTTTTTTGGCATTTGAGTGGCTTAGTTTCTGAGTTTCTGAAGGTTTGGCTTGGTCTCAAGGTTAGAAGCCTCTATCAAGTGATGTGGCATGTTTTGTTTTCCTGTTGCCTTATGATCACCCAAGTACTACTGAGGATAGCTTTTTTACTGGCTGCTGCATTGAATTCTTAAGATTGTGTTCAGTCATCATCTCCTTGGTGTAGCACAGACAATGCAGTGATTTGGAAAAGGTTGGTACCGGTAACTTTAAGTTTTTACTTGGAACGGCTGACATAAACATTTGAGAAAAGTTTGTATTATGAAGGCGGTTAATTATCAGTAATTAATTTGTGTCAATGATGTTTTGACCGATTGTAGCCGTTGAAGCGAGCGATGAAAGCGATGGGGTCGCCGAACTTTGTGCCGGACCAGATTGAAACATGCACCATGAGCTATACTGCAGTGTCTTATCTGAAGAAGCTGAAGAACCAGGTACATGTGTGTGTGTGTGTGTGTGTGTGTGTGTGTGTGTGTGTGTGTGTGTGTGTGGGAGAATTTTCAGGTTTATCTGGCTCGCTTTGGTTGTCTTAGACGTGTGGACTGCTTAGGGCTATAGATACCTATAGGCTATAGATATAGAATTAACTGGTGTGACTGGCTAAAAAAGAATGTTTGCAGGTCAGATGTTGCTCAGCAAACAGAGTCTAAGCACTGCAAGTGCAACTTATTGCAGCTACGTAGTTTTTCTTATAAATCTTTTTTATGTTATAACTCCCCATCTTCCAATAGACAACATTTCCTTAAATTGATGACTATTACTGTTTATTACTTATGCATGCATATACTGGTGAGTGCTTACAATTTTAGGTTTAGGTCATTTTTGTGTTTTGTGTTTCAGCAGCACATTGACACACAGTCAGTGTGATGCGGGCAATATCACCTTTTGTAATTTTTGCTGTTTTCAATGTGCATGTCCTTAAATGTTGCCGTTAACAAGTGTATAAACTGATGTTTTGTACATTTATTATATGTAAGATTGTAAGTGCATGTTGCCTGGAAAGGCCATCTCCAATATGACCTATACACCGTGTCGCAGAAAAAAAACAGTCAAAATTGTTTTTTGTCATAACTTTGTCAAATTTTAACTAACTTTGATATTTTTTGGCACAAATATGGCCAAAACAATATGATTATGTAAGATGTACTCACTTTTCACCTCACCTAATTTCTGTCAGTGCCCTACCTTGTAAGACATAGATGCTTCAAATTGTTGCATAATGCTGAGTTGTTGTCTCAAGTAGACGTTGTAATAACTTAATTCAGCACAAAACACTTAAATGTGAATTATTTAACATAATTATAAACTTATATAACCACTCACTTGGTAAATTATCAGAATTTATGCTCAAAGTGTGTCCTGCATACAAAGACACAATGGCTTAGATGCAAGGCCACTAAATGATGGCGGAATCAATGATCAGCTGATCAAACGGCATTTACTCACTGATTAGACGTATTTTAGCTCAACAGTCAGCTATTTTGTTATTTGCTATTTTTACCGTAAAATATTTAATATTACAAAATTATTAAACCACATGGCACCCTCTGTCAAATTGGATTGGTTGAAAAATTAGTGCATCTTGCATAATTTTGTCATCTCGGCCATCTTTGTGCCAAGAATTATCAAAGTTGGTGGAAATTTGACAAAGTTATGACAAAAACAATTTTGACTGTTTTTTGAGACACTGTGTACTGTGTCAGGTGGAATGTTGAACCCTACTCACTCACTTTTCATGTTATCATTTACTACTCTGAAGTAGTCTGTAACATGTTTTTTGTTTCAAGAACTTGCTTGAAATGTGAACATTCAGAACATATGAAGATGCTCAACTTTGCAGTCCACTAGTTATAGTTTTTGTTTTTTACTACATTTGTATAGTATTGTAAGTAGTTTTGATTTTACATTGCGTTGTCCGTTTTGTTATTTGCTCTTTGCACATAATTACTTTTGCACTTAGCCATAAAGTGGTTTTTATTTGTGCAATATGTATGTATCGTTAAAAACTTTTTTTGTTTCACTACTACATCTGCTGCATTTTAATCTCCAACGTGTGCCACCAGTGACCATGCCTTTGATTCCACCAGTTTCATAAATGTTTTCAGCTCGTTATACATTTTGTTTAAGTATCTTATGTGTGCCTTATCACAGCTGTTACCAATGGACCTGCATTACTTGTTTGTGTTTCACAGGCAAAGGTAGAATATGACCGTCTAGTGGCATCGGTGGGTCAGACTCGACCATTGTGCCCCGGTGTTATCCGAGTGGCGTCATCAAACTCCAAGTCATCCGTACTTCGTCGACCTGACTTTCACCAGTTGCTGGCGCGACATGGCGGTGACATCTCGTGTTTGTCACAGGAACTGAATGCCGCCACTGACTACGATTCGTTTGCAGTCGCTGTACCTGGCGATCGTGTCATCAGGCCACAAGTTTACATGTTAGATTTTGTCACTTTTTGTATATATTTATTGGAAATTTTCTGTGCCCCATTATGAGTATGCTGTGGTTTGGCGTTTCACAATGTTTTTCAGAACAATCCGATTTTTTATATAATTTTTGTTCAGTGCACCTTCTGGTATTGTTTTTAGTTTTATTTCTGTTGTCAGTGTGTTTTGCTATAGAATATTGCAAATCAGACTACAGTCTTCTATTGTGTTATGTGATGTATGCACTATTCGGTTAACACACACACCCCATTCTAATGCATCTGTTTCTACATTTATGTATTAAATAGCTGTGAAGTCTATTCATTCCTAGCGTGTAAGTTTTTTTTAGATTAGTCCTGATGTCGAATTGGTGTCTGTGTACATGTGTAGAAATCCATTCGATATTCCACGCAAAGAATTGCTGAGTCACATTCGACGAATGCGACCAAACTTCATAAAAGCCGCATTGTCTGGCATCCAGCTTCAAGAAGCAGGTACGTTGCTGAAACAACCCCGTGCTTATTCATTTGCTATGTTCATGTTATGCTTGTTGCCCTGCGTTATTCTTGATGTGACGGCATCTCTATGAAATCTCTATATGTGCCGTCATTCATTGATGTAGCAGCTTTGGTTGTATATTCAAGCTGGTACGTTACTAAAAGAACTCGGTAAGTAAGTAAGCAGAATGTAAATTTATATAGCGCATATTGTTACATTAACCCCTAATGGTGTTTGTTTATTTGCCGTGTTCAAGTTGTGGATGTCGCCCCCTGCAAGGTGTCACCCCCTGCAATGTCATTGATGTGACAGCATCGCTGTAATCTTTTCCTTTCTAATATGCCGTGATTTAGTGATCTTTGGTTGTTAATCATCATGGCTGAACTTTGACTACGCACTTTGACTAAACCAGCTGAGTTGTCACTTGACGTAAAGTTGTGTCAGCCCGTCTTTCTCTGAAAAGTCAAGCATTTCCAAGATTTAGCCAGCTGGCCAATTAAAGCAGTTAAATACTAGTTACTTAATCCATGTTAAATTTCTGATACATTCGTGCTATGAGTGCAGCAATCTGGCTCCAGTCTGATTTAGCGTAAAAGAGTGCGTCCCCTGAAGAACAACATTAATGTATAATACTCTTTCGTAAGAAGCTAAAATGGTTTGAAATGGTGATGATGATTTGTTGATAAATAGATTTAGTGTATTACTGATGTTTGTATGCATGTCTGTGTAGAACTGGTTCACAGCACGTCGGTGCAGAACATGGGCAACTACCAGGAGTACGTGAAACGATTGCCTCCTCCCATGCGCGAGATTGAAACTCAGCCAGCAAGACAACATACGTTCGGAAACCCATTCAAAGTCAACAAGGTAACCGGTTGAACATATTTTTTGGATCGGATGAGTGGATTAATGAAGAACTGAACTGCACTTTCTGTCATGAAATGTTGAATTGGTGGACAGCTGAAATGCACTTTCAGACTATATGTAGTTGCTGCCATTAATTATGCAACAGGAATGATTTTCGATGTGAAACGTAGAATTCTGAATGTACAGTTTGACAGCATTTTGCAAATGTTTGTTAATGCTATTACTGCTATTGGCATTATTAAATGCTATCTTTAGCCCACCAGTGCTAAAGGTTCCTGGGAGTTGAAAGCAAAAGTTAATGTATAGACAACTGGAATGGCTGTTGGTCCAGGCAATCTATTGTTGTTGGTATTGTTATGATTATTTTAATGTGTTTCGTGGTAAGTGGTATTATTATGCAATTACATACGCTGCAACTAACACTTGGTGCTAAATAACGTCAACACAAATGGGAAACATCAATCTTGATTGACTTGTTTCACAATGTTTCATTTATGTGTTGTTATATTTTTTCTCTGATTAGCTGCAGCATTAAGATTTGTCAGCCTTGTATTTGTATTTTTTTGTATTTGGTTGTGTTTTGTGGGGTGCAGAATCTGATGATTGATGAGGCGGATGAAGCAATGCCAGGTCAGCAGTCATCGCGCAAACGATCGTCTTCTGAATCGCCAGCATCGCCGCGTCCTAACAAACGCAAACCCGGTGTGTTTGCCATGATATGCTCGTTGCATTTTTATAACAACTGTAAACGTCATGCATTTGTTGCATTGTTCACACTTTGCCACGTCCTATTGCAATCCTGGTCTGCTCATTGCACTGTTTTTGCTCGACGTTTTCTGAGAATTTGAGATAAAATAGCTAGAAGCACTTTTCAAACCTTTACTGAGAGTAGTGCTGCTGCCATTTGGCAAACGCAGCAGAGTCTTCGTCTATGCCATGATGCTTAATGGTAATGCCATGCCGCATCCTTTAAATAAATTCTTTAAACATCAATTTCTCAGAGTTCATAGACTGACTTTAATTGGTATTCTTTAATTCTAATTTTTCGTAGTTTACTTTTGCCATTTTTTTAATTAATCTTTTATCTTTAGGCTTATCCTTTTGACTTTATGAGAGGTTGGTTATTGACTGATAGATTGAGTTATGTATTTTTATCGATTCACTAGAATCCACAGTATGATCTAGAATGACTCCAAAATCTAATCTCTTACCTTGTTTGGCTGCGCTTGACTTTTGGGCAAAATATATGGTGATTGATTTGTAATTTTTTTTATTCATGTTGCATACAAATGGATGAATCCAAAGACTACATTTGCGGTGGAGGAAATTGAATCATTGCATGAGTTGCTCTGACAGTTATGTTGTTGTCGGTTGTACAGGGCCGTTGCCGAAGGGAGTTCCAGTACGAACGCTTCTGTCACCCGTACGTGAAGTGTCCACACCTCCACCATCACCGGCATACAGCGCTTTCGATGAAACGGCATCATTATCTGGTAACTTTGTTCTAATTACAACGGTCGTTTGATAAAGAACTTACAAAACAGCGTCATTTTATTGATTTTCCAAATCTAAAAGAATCCGAAATATCCGTTCTGTGGGGAATTTTATTTTGAACACATGTTGAAATTTTTTGATGCCGACGTCGACATCATTATTGTGACGTTATCTGTTCACAGAACACCGTCTACACGTTTATTATTTTTCCCACCAGCAATCTGTTATAACTCACAATTGCCCAAAAGCATAGAAAGGAAAAAAATGAATAAACTTGACAAGTTAATGTCCACGCTTTAAATGCTAAAGATTAGTTTTTAATTTTTCAACATGTCAACCGAGTTCGCTTAAACGTTTGTCCCATCTGTTAGCAAACTTCTGAGTGCTTGTTGAATGCTTGTTGAACTTTTGAATGATGCTGGCTGGCTGGCTGGCTGGCTGCTGTCCATGCCAGTGATTGCATCGTGATATTGTGATACAAATTTCTGCCCATCTAGCATTTTGTTACACCAAACATCAACTGTTCAGTTCGTAAAGCACTTGTTGCCATATACTGGATGCATCTCAAAGTGAATCTGATTTGCATTTATTTTTTTACCCACAAAAATACAATAACGCTACACTGTTCGTTACGGGAGGATTTTAGTGGCAACGTTGTCGTATTTAATGGTTATAAATGACGTCACAGTGATGTCATTTTCATAAAACTCACTGGTGCTACTCAGAATTAAATTGCCTACAAAATGTATATTTTGGATTTGTAATAGTTGGAAAACTAACAGAATAACGCTGTTTTGTAACTTATTTATCAAACAACCCTCGTATATCACAGATTATTATGGACTTCTGTAATATGTTATGGACAGTAATTTAGTTGTATTGTAATTGGCATGTCGTAAATAACTCCGCTATTGTTACGTCGTATTAAGTAACTGCATAGATTAGGCATTGTGTTTATTATTGCTAAATTGTTATGGCAAAAATTTTGTTCTGTGCCAGAATTTGTATGTTTGCAGAATTTTTAGCGTAAGTTGTGAAATCATTAGACAACGTTCATGCATATGCAGGCAGTACACCTGGGACTGCAGTCCTTTGAATACCCCCAAAGATCTAATTATTCTATGATGAACTGTTAGCGCAAATTACAGCACTAGTGTGATGCTAATTTCAAACACTGGCCCAGCGTACAGAAATACGTAAGTCATGCTTAGAAATACAATTATGCATAACTATGTTGTTGACTTAGAAAAGTTATAAGATGTTTTGGTGGAGTTTAGTATGTTAGGCTGGTCGCAGGTTGTTGTATGTTGGCATGTGTATGTGCGATTGGCAGAATATGACAACGAGCTGTACAGTGATGATGAGGAGATGGTGGTTGACATTGATGAGAACCCTACAGAGGAACTGCCATCTGAAGCCTTGCCACAGCTGAATCATGTTTTTAATAACGAAGTCAACGGTGACCTTGAGAATGACCTTGAAGCTACCGACATCAAGCCAGTGAAACAGAATGCAGCAGTTGTTGGCAGCGTTGCCATGAGACGTCAGTCATCTGTTGGCGCAGCGAGTGTCGGCCCTGTTAATGGCATCCGGACACACGAGCACAATATCATCCTGCAGAGGATGGCAATTGTTGAAGTGAAGAAGCCTGGGAAAGGTAACATGTTACACATCTGTGAATCTATTCGACTCGAATGTTTCGATATACAGCTATCATCTCCAAAACTTTGAGATTTTGTCATTTACTCACCCGTTTACTTACCGCAATTACCATTTACGTAATGACCTATACCTTTTTATTAATTGTGATTTGTATTTCGCTTTTTGTAGTTTTTTAAGTGTTGTATTTTGAATCTCTTTGTTGTTTTATCCTATAGTTGAGCTATGTGTATTTGAATTTGTTGTATATGAGCAGCGGGTTAGCAGAAGTGCACTGGTTTCCAGTCATAATGTGTAGAGTGTAACTGGTATGTGTTTGACAGATTTTGCACAGTTATTTCGGGTGCTGGGCAGCCTGGAAGGAAGTACTGATGAGTGCTGCGCTTGCATACGGACTGTGATACACGAGGCAGAGCGTTTCAAACGCCAGTTATTGGCGAACAAACTGCGACATTTTCTCCAGCGGAAGTTGTCGCAGCCGACGCGACATTCGTCCGCATGTGCGTCGAATTCTTTTGTGTCCGGCGCATCGCTGGCGTCGTCATCTCCATTCTCCCGGACATTGCACACTACTGCAGCGACCACAGTGAACTGTAACCACCGGTCCGATGTGGTTTAGTCAGCTTCGTAATTTACCGTGATCTGCAGTGTCTTTCATTCATCGAACAGTCACCACCATTTGTATGCATATGTTGCCAGTCTTTCAAGTGTCCACGGGTTTGACGATGTATTGATTGGTGCATTGTTGGGTTGCGATAGTTTGAGATGACTGAAGTTCTCTTTGTGATAAATTGTTGTTCTTCATTCGCTGCGTTGTTTTCCGACTGTTTTTTAATGAACTGTTCTGTTGTTGTGAAGCGTCTTTTGCTGTGTACATCACTGTCTATCACACCTTTTATTTTTGCGAGTATGTGTTGGAGTCCAGGGCTTAATTTACTATTGGTAAATTCTCTAGAAATTTATTTCTGACTATCCTGAGATCTTTCAGAACCTTAGTTATGAGACTGTTTCTTTTTAACTTTTTGCAGGTTTTTTTTGCAGTATTTGCCGCACCTGATTTTTTTCTTCAGTTATTCAGTAACTCAAAGTAGGTTTTGGTACTTTCAGTCATTACATGCTATGAATTGTGGGATGTTTCAGCTACCTGGTTGCTGTACAGATAAATATGTTGCAGTGTCAATGTGCATGCACATTTGGAATTGTATAGATACGCTTGTGGAAGTTTTTTTAATGACAGAAGTTAGGATATAATGGGACATAAAAAGTTACATATGAAGAAACAAAGTTTACCTGCATGATCGGGGACCAGTTGAACTGATAGTTTGTGACTAGAAATTCAAGTCATAACTGTAAACATCAACCATCTATCTTACACGGTTGTAGATGCGTGGAGCCATGACATTTTCTGATTTGTACAGAATGACAAAGTGAAAGCCGGAGCATGTGTCTTTTTATTGCATTTCATATCTGCCAATCTGTATGCATCTTTGCAGTTAACTTAAACCACATTTAAGAAGCAACAACTACTGAGTCAGACCTTCTGCATATGCTCATATTTTCTTTTCACGTGACGTGTTAGGAAATAAATGCATTAGAGCTGTCCAGTTAACAAGTTAATGAACTTGTAACTGGAAGGCACTCGTGAAAGTGCTTATCTCCGCCAAGTGAAGTGATTTAAACACAAGGGGAGGGAGAAGGAAGAGCCGCTTTGCTGCAGGGGAGGAAGGGAGATGTAATAGCCGGTGTTGCTGCTTGTGCTGTTGGTGCAATGACGTCATTGCTATTATTAGTCATCGTGTAGTGTACACAGACACAGAGCGACGGACCGAATGACTAATCTCTTAAATCTCCTCCAATGTTTACTTGGTGGAGATAATTAGTTTTAATGCAGTGATGAAAATTATTTTGTAGCACCTTGCTGTTGCATTGCTCTTCGGCTTTGTTACTCATGTTTTTATCTTGTATCGTGCTTAGGCATTGAAAAGAAAAAAGGGCGAGAAGCCAACAGAAATACCAAACAGATACAAGATCTAGCTTGCGCTATTTTCATATTCATGGAGTAGATAACACCCGCCTGCAACGCAAACCAGATGCACGTTATACATATGATTATTGTGCGATTGCACAATAAACACGATAAGAATTATCGATCAGATAAACTGATTTGTGCTGTGCTTGTAGGCTCTGTTACATTGTTGCGTTATGTTGTATTTGTCTTTTTTTGTCAGTAAATTAAGGATTTTTACGCATTATTTTACGTACAATGCGATCAGTAGCATTGTACAATAGTCATTTGAGAGCTATGCTCTGTTCGTTGTTAACTGTTTTAGTTTTTTGTGCTGCCGTTCTTATAAGCCATAGGCACGTCCAGTAACGTAGCGGCTACGAGTGGCTCATTGCTGCTATGCTACTAGACACTCGGCTACGGCAAGACAGCTACCAGCCGCTACGAGCATATTGTAGCCTAAAAATTTTTTGCACTACGTTATAGTTTAGTCCAACATCCGGGGCATCTGAACCTATTAGTTTTTGGATGACAGTTGAAAATCACTCTAAATATGTCACCATACAGTATAACATAACATTAATGCAAAATCGTTTGAGTAATTACTATTTTTATTCGAAATTCAGCAGTTACAACCACCAACAGCCATCTTTAGTGGACAAATACGACGTCACGTTTGTCTGCGCTAGTCACTAATGTAGATTGTTGTCTGACGAAAAAAATTGTAGCGGCTCGCAGTGTATCACAGCTTAAATCTCTTAGTCGTTACGTTGCCGGATGAGCCTCATATTGCATGTCCTTCTGTCTGGCCGTCTCTGTCCAATACGGGCTGTTTTTGTTTAAGTCAAAAGCAAAAAGGCATAGAGAACCAAAATTGATGTGAGCGTTATTTAATTCCTTGAGTAACTGGTAGCCAATTTTCAGTAGCCTGCCAGCTAAGGGTTACATAGTGCAGTGTGCAAGTACATATAGCCAGGTGGATGGTCGCTTATTATGTTGACACTGTGCTGACATATTTTTATGTTCTTGCATGAGCAGTGGTCTTTCTGACAGCTAAACTTGCTCTGTAGACTGTAGTCAATGAATAAGACAAACACGTCGAGCTTTGGTTGAATGTTTGCATGTTATAAAACCAAGTCAGTGGTTTTGTATCATATTATTGACTGCAAAATACAAAGAAACATTTATGTTGTGTTAACTGTGTTGTGTTCTGGCAAATTTATGATGATGATGATGATGATGGTTGCAGTTCTGCTTACATTCTGCATTGCAGATGCAATTTATTCTTGCTTCACATATCAGTTGCATGCGTTGGCTTTGTATGATACCATGGTCAGCTGATAATATTGGTTGACCTAGTTGTCAATAGATAATATATTTACCTCCGCCAAGGAGGTTGTTTTTGCCGGAATTTGTTCGTTTGTCTGTGTGTTAGCAAGATAACTCAAAAAGTTATTTAAGGATCTTTCTGAAATTTTGTGGGAAAGTCGGGAATGGCCAAAACTACAAGTGATTCAATTTTGGGGATGATCCGAAAATTTGAGCTAGTGCTCACGAGACGCGTGGTTCTTGCAGATAAGGGATACCACTGCCAATATGCCATATATGATAATGCTGAACGACAATGGCGTTGGCGGAGGTCTGCAGTCTTTGACTGCTTTTCTAGTATCAGAAAGCAATCAGTGAGTTCAAGTGTCTGCCCTGCTTAACATAAACGATGTCTGACCAGGGCTGTAATTGAGAGTAGGGATGTTGTACCCCACGTATACTTTTCCACGATGGAGGCACGTGCCCCAGTGATTTACTAAAAGTCGTGTAAAAAGAAGGTCTGTACATTTAAGCCGAGCAATTAAAGTCTCGTGGTGTAACAGTGCAGAGCTGCCCAAACGACGTTGAGACACGATTAACGTTCAGAAATTACTGGTATACTCGTGCGTGTGGTATTCAATCATTTTTGTTGAAGTTAATAAATCCAAGAAAAAATTAAGAAACACATAATTTTCTGCGCAATGTAGTATCAGAAATTTGTAATATTTTACTCAAATACTTAATTGCTAAACGAGTATTCGATGAGTTACTAGCCGAGTATTCGGTTATTCGAGTTACTAAAATTAATCGCATGGCACAGCCTTTAAAGTAAAGCAGCTAACCCCACTTTATGGTTAACAACATAGATAGCAATGTAAACATTGGTGATTTGTTTACGTAGTTAATGTAATTATCGTTTTATGATAAATTTACAGTAAGATTCGAAATAATATATTATATTTTGCCATGGCTTTCAGAAGCTTAACAGAAGTGTTTATTTTGATGCGTAATAATGCCATGCAGAATCGACACATCTTTGCAGAGCCGGTATGTTCGATGCCCCAGTTTGGGGGCCTTGCCGACTAAATATCCAAATCAAATTTTATGTAGGTCTAATAACACTATAATAATGTTCAGTGCTACGGTAAGTTCGGCGAACTGAAAGATTGGTGACCAAAATTACTATCGTCAGTTCGCCGAACTGAGTCAAAAGAATCAGAATTTACTAAACAATAATTCTAGCGGTAGATCGGCGATCTTGCTGTTAGCACTGGAAAATTCCTAGAGGTAGATTGGGTAGGCACATTATTAGGTACGTGGTAGAACTTATGTTCCTGGTAGTCATAGGACCATGCCACGACACTCATGTATTTAAATCAGGCTTATTCAGTATTATATCAGAGTCCATCTCAAGCCATATCTGTTTCTTTGTAACACAGACTTAAAAATATATTGTTTTTGAATAAA